>Ga0190309_1000072_pt1 | contig 35008 bp, 60 predicted proteins | sample 48700767_MG_FD_161656 | JGI IMG/M metagenome (GOLD analysis project Ga0190309, IMG submission 161656) | Hydrothermal vent sediment bacterial communities from Southern Trench, Guaymas Basin, Mexico - 4870-07-6-7_MG | ecosystem: Environmental > Aquatic > Marine > Hydrothermal vents > Sediment ... | reverse complement strand
AGCACATTGCCAATGCTTTCGGTGCGTCCCACAAAGCGGTCTTTCTCTTCCTCGGCCACTTTCTCCGCCGGAACCCCCTCCTTCAGCTTTCTGTAGATCTCGCCTGTGGGGTCTTTGAACCTGTAAATGGAGATCTTGGTCTTCAGCTCAATTCTGGCGCCCATCACCTCACCTCCTCGCGCTCTCTTTCTTCTCTCATCCTCAGTATCATCCTGATGATCTCCTCAATCATTTCTCTCCTCATGAGCTCAAAAGCCACTTTTTGCCTGTGCTGTTCCATCACCTTCTTGATGTTCTTCTCGGTGAGCCTGTTGTCGAGAGGATTGAAGGGATTCATGGGCTGAAAGAGAGCAAGCTTGCCGTCCACGAAGACCAGATAGGCCTTGTCGTCCTCGGAAAGCCTGTGCGCTCTGCGGACTTCCTCGGCGCTCTTCGCCCTCCCCAGAGGCTCGCCTTTCCACTCTTTGACCACAACCCTCTCCAAGGCTTCGGTATACAGGCGGTCGAGATCGACATCCTTCATGGCAATCTCAAGCTCCGAGTACTTCACATCGGGGATGGTCTGCTTGACTGCCCTGTAGACCTCCGAAAACCTTATCTGCTTTTTCAACTCTTCGGGCACTTTCGCTTCAGGCATGTCTTACCCTCCCTGCGCTCCGGCTTCCACATATCTCCACACTTCTTTGATGTAGCCTACGCCGGGTGAGTATCCCCCGGCGACCACAAAACCGCCTTCGTAGTTATCATAATCCACCTCCTCAACCGGGCCTGCGGGATAGGGCGAACCGAGGCTCCAGACAGCCGTGTTGAAATCGTAAATCCACAGATCGTTAACACACCTGCCAAGATCGTGTCTATCTCCTCCAACAATATAAAGCCTTGAGCCGTAATGACCCATCGCGTGATCCTCAATTCCGTACGGGAAGGGCAACTCCGGCCCGCCTTCCCACATCTCCATCTCCGCATCAAAGCACAGCACAATATCGAGATAGGTTATTTGCTGACCTATGAGCGCGTAACCGGCAGTGGTGTAAAGGATGGAGCCATTCATGGTGGACTGCATCTCGTCGCAGGGGAAGGGCATGCTCGTGGTTTCAGTCCAAGTGTTGGTTTCGGGAGAGTATTTCATGGTGTCCATCGACATCGTAGACGAGTCCAGATACCAGCCGCCAGCGACGATCACCACATTCCCCTCCTCGTATCCTTCCATTGCCTGATTCTCAACTCGCTCTATGTAGTCAGCACCCGTGTCCGTGACGGTGTTGGTGGCAGGATCGAATCTGAAGAGCTTCTTTCCCATCTCATCCGCAGTGATACCGGCGCTCGACCAACTACCACTGCCGCCGAGCATGTAGATGTACGGCCCGAGTTTGCAGGCTTTGAAATCACGGTATATCAAAGTGCCATATTCGGCCGCGAGACTCCATGTGTCTGTGGAAGGATTGTACACATAGATCGTGTGATTATCGTACAGTCGGTTCTCCTCGGGGCAGTACCGCAGGCCGAACATGTAGTACAGAGCATTGTCGAACCTGACGAGCTCTCCTCTGGTGAAGTACTCGGGAAGATCGGCCAGTCTGTACCACCTTCCTCCTGCGGCCGCATAGTCGGTGAACTCAATGCCGTCCTCGACGGTGACAATCCGGTCGGAAACCCTCTTCTGAACCGCGTCGCAGATGGAAATCGAGTCCTCAAGGTACACACCTTTTCCAACCACCGAGGACTGAGCGGCATCCGCGAAATTGATGGCGTCGAAAATGCCGCACACTTTTTCGGGCAGTCTTGCCTGAGCCTCATCGGTGAGAGCGATTGCGTCTTCGACCTCCTTGCGCCTGCGTCCGTAGGCCTTAGCCCAGTCGCCGAAGCGGATTCTGTCGTGCACATATTTGGGGTGTGTCTCCTCGACAGTAGTCTCTTCGGCAACCTCGATTGTGAAGACGGGATCTGTGGGAGCTTCGGGACTTCCTTCGGGCAGGAACGCGCCGTAGTCCGTGTAGTACCTGTAGGCTCTTACCGCGCTGAATGTCTCATCGACTATATCTCTGACCAGCTCGAAGAAGCCGAACTTCTCCTGATAGTAAGTGCTTATGATCTTCGAGACCTCGGAGTGGAGGGCTTCCAGTGCATCGACAAGAGGAGCGTGGTCGAGAGATATGACGCCGAACACCTCCCTCTTCGTCTCCTCGACCTCATGAACAAGCTCCTCCATAGCTCTGACGACGGCTTCCGCCTCGGCTTTGATCTCGTCAACGGTGATGGAGGCGTCGGTCTCCTGCTCCACGAGCCCCATGTCCACGAATACCTTGATGGATTCGAGATCCGAGTACAGCTCGTTCAGTCTTGCGAGGTACCTTCTCGCGGCCTGCTCGAACAGATCCGCCACCCTCCTCTCGACCATCCATCTCTTCTCGGCCTGCGCTTCCAGATACCTCTGAGCTATCCTCACGCGGCTTCTCACAAGCTCCCAGTAGGCGTCGTCTATCTCGTCCAGCTTGCTGGAGACGGCGGTGTCCACTCTGTCGAACTCGCCCGCCAGCTTCCTCGCGACAGCATCGGCGCCGTAGAAGGCGAAAGAGGGGAGGTTGGCGCCGGTGGCGGCCGCGTTCAGAGCCCTGAGCTTCAAGTCCATCTTGTCGCCCTGAAACAGGACGTCGATCACATGATCGGGATATGGAGGAGCGCCTCCTCTGTACACATTGAGGTGGGTTTGAAGAGCGCCTCCGAACGAGGTCTGAATCGCGTTGGACACCCCCTCCTGAATCATCTCCATGATGAGCTCGTCGATCATCTCGTGGGGGAGAATCACGCTCATCTTCACACAGCAGTCAACAAAGGTGCGGATGACATGCCAGATCCCGCGTGTACTGGTGCCTATCAGAGAGTGAGCTTCAGCATCGACAAAAGAATCATAGGCCTCAAGAAGTGTGTGGTCGTATTTGAGTTTTTTGGCAATCGTCCATCTGACCCAGTTCCCACCGCCTTCGATGGTAGGACGCCCAAAGGCCTCTATGAGATCGGTGGTAATACCGGCCGCAATTGAAGCGCCCAGTGTGGTTGTGGCTACGCTACCGGCGGCGGCCTGCGGCGGCATGGTTGTTTTCCTCCGACCTATCTTACTTCTTTAGAATCCTACCCCATATCCGATTCTCTTAAGTCCGGATACATTGTACTCGTCTGTTATCACAAGATAAAACGGACTGTGGTGAGCATTCTGTTGTCCTTCAACGGGCTTCGGCTCGACCACAGTTTGCTTGGACATGAACGCAAGTCTGAGTTCTTCCCTGAAGTAGGTGATCAAGCACATGGCACCATGTATACTCCGCTCCACTATGCGCTCGCTCCAATCCGGAGGCACGATGGCTGGGCCCGGATAAAGCTCTCCAATAACCGTTGCGTTTGTGAGGAAATAGAGATATGGGTAGTTTCTGACTTTAGTCCACGCCAAAAGATAAGCAGGCCCCTTCACTTTAGTGACTTTTATGTATGCATGTAGACCAAACAAAATTACATCCTCGGGGAAATCCCACATCACCACATCTCTTTCGATCTGAGCAAGGGGAACTGCCTCAACCCTGTCCGGGAAGTAGTAATAGTAAATAGCATCCTCGAAGTCCGGATCAATCGGATTGCCATCACCATCAGTAAGTTTCTCTTCGTGCAAAAGACACACATTCCTCCTGAGCACTTCGGGATTGAGCTCAGCCAACGCGTCTTCAGGTGTTTTCATGTCCCACTGCATAATCGGGATTCGTGGCAAGGAGTGGGACTGGGGGCCAGTTGGATGACCCGTGTCGATATAAGTCATTTCGGGGCCGGAGTATGTAAACTCGTATCTGAACCTCTTGCCGGGAACGGGCTTGCCGTAGTAGGCGAACTTGACATTCCCGTACTCCGTTATGTTGAACTGGCCTTCGAAGCGCTCGCACAGCTTGGCGTAGTCGTAGTAGAAATGGCGCATGGCATCAGCATCCCTCACGGGGTTGAGGAGGATGTAGCGGAGGAGCTTCTTCCTTGCCTCCCTGATTATCTGCTTCGCTTTGCTATACTTTTCATCGAAGCTCATGAGGAAATCTCTTTCGGAGATTTTAGCCGAACGCTGTAAGGAATACAAGCCATACGACCTTCCATCCATTCCCTTCGACCTTCAGTCCTTCCTGTACCTGCGGACCAAGCTGGGGATTCTGCACAGCATGAGGGCTTTCAGGGGGCACAGGTATGCCCAGATTCTGGTGCCGCACGCTGTGAGGCTGTCCCACCATCTGCTGAGGTGGGGGAAGCTGGTCGAGGAGGAAGTGAACAAGTACTTCGACGAGATAAGAGCGGAGGTGGAGGACTGAGATGCCGAGAAGACCGAGAGCAGTTCTGAGAGAGGTGACAGTAAGAGAAAGGCAGGCGGAGAACAGGATTTCGAAGCGCAGGCTGTTCTGGAACTACTTCTGGTTCATGCTGACGGAGAGGCTGGAGATAGAGAGGCACGAGAAAGTGGGGTTCTGGGAGCTTCTGAAGAGAAGGCTTATGAGGAGATGGGATGTGCTGAGAATGGAAGACGCACTTGTGGAGTTCAAAGAGTTCCTCAAGTGGTCGGGATATTGGGAAAGCGAGCACTGGAAAAGGTGGTGGCATTTGCTCGAAGCTTCACTTCACGACAGAGATATTGCACGACAGCTCCGAATATCCCGGGACATGCTGTTCAGGTATTTCGTATGGAGCTTCACAAGGAAGCTACAGCACTACTACGAGACCAAGGCGAGGTGGCTTCTCTGGAGCGTCACCCTGATCGAGTGGTCTGTGAGATACAAAGACAACAGGGCCGCGTTCTTCTTCGTGACCAAGAACGAAGAGGGGGCGCTGAGAGTTTATGCGGAGAGCCTCAAATGCAAGGCGGTTCTGGACTATGTGGACAGAGGGATGTGGTATTTGGTGGCCGATGAGCTCATGAGCGTGGCGGAGGGGAAAAGGGTGGACATCATGAAGCTGTCCCCTCCGGCCAGACTTTTCCTTCGACTGCTGATCGGCCTCTACATGGACAGGCCGTGCAGACACTCCACCGTAGACATCAAGATCACGCCCTTCACCTTCCCCGCCCTTGTGGGAGGATGGGGGACTGGATTCGCGATCACTTGGGCTTACAAGAACCACATAGGAGCTGACGCCACCGTGAGGAGAACGAAACCCATCGACTTCAGAGTAGCGGTGGACATCAAGAGAAAGCCGAGGCACGGGATTTATGTGGGCAAGACGGATGCTTTCGACACGGATTACTTCACATCCGAGACCAGAACCGCATACCACAAGACCATAGACGGAAAGAGGGTGATGGAGTTTCCGGCTTGGTTCGCCGTGCTGAGGCCGGATCTCGTCAAGAGATTCGGAGCGATGAGGCTGGGGGCTCCGGAGGCCGGGAACGACGTCGATCACTGCTCCGTCTTCCTCGTTCCTTCGAGGTTCGGAAGAAGGGTGAAGATGAGCAGAGAGAGGTACATGAGGAGAGAGATAAGCAAGCATCTGAGGAAGTACGCGCTCACAGGATTCGAGCCTTGGTGGTATTCGAGAATTTACGCCATGCCTTGGTACGACGACGACATCATCGAGGAGAGGAGAGAATGGTGATTAGGACACTTCGGCCGCGATGTAGAGGTCGGCGCCGTCAAGCTCGAAGCCTATGAAGCAGGAAGAGGCTTCCCTGCCGTCGCACACAATCCTTCCGTTTCTTCTCCACACCAGCTTGGAAAGCAGATCCTGAATCTCGGCGTTTCCCTTCTCCTTCAGAAGCTCGGCGTCCAAGATGTCAGGAAAGATCCCCATCTCGTAGGCTATCAGAACGACCAGTATGAGGGAGCCGTAGCCGCAGAGCCTTGAAAGCAGAAGGCCTCTCGCGGGCTTTCTGAACAGGGGTTTTATCGGTGAGCACAGGTTCTGAGGATTTTCCATCTCATCGTCCTCGGTGAGGTAGGAGAGAGGGACAGGGGAGCCGGTGAACAGCATGGCCGCCTTCCACGCGGGCCCCAACCCCATCTTGTCTTCGTCTCCTACAAGCCAGACGCCGTGAGCAAATCTTCTGTATCTCTCTTTGGCACTTTCCACCCTTTCCCTGTATCTCTCGCCGTCCGCTCCGATCCCCTCTTCAAGATCAGAAAGCCATGTGCTACGAGCCGCCCACGTTTTGCTTCTCATCTTCGCGAGAGCGAAGGAAACGTCGGGCCAGTCGGGATTGACGAAATCCTTCCACCTCTCGTACGACGCTCCCAGCACCTTATCCCACGCGTCCTCCGGAGTTCTGATCTGCCACTCAACCCTCCAGAGGAGCCTTCTTCCGCAGACCTTTGTCGCTCTGACCCACTCCTCCGCTATCTCTTCCTTCAGGACTTGGAACTTCGGGACTTTCCCTCTGTACTTCCAGATTGCCGCTCCCATACCTCTTTGAGCAGGTTAAGTTTGCTCAGATGCTCGTACATTATCCGGCTCACCGTGTCGGCGAACATGACCTTGAAAGCAGGAAGGGGGATAACGACCACATCGGGCTTCGAGTCCTCCTCGTCTCTCGTGAGCACAAGAAGCGGCGGCTTCTTCTTCTCCTCAAGGCACTTCTCCAGCTCCTTCCACTCCCCCTTTATGTCGGCCTTCTCGAACTCAGCCACCTTCAGCTCGAACACCTGACTCACAAGGCTCTCGAATGTGACTCCTCTCTTGCCCTCTCCGAAGGGAGTCTTCTTGGTGTACAGCTCGCGGATGTCCATCCTATCACCTCCGGCAAAAATAAAAGGCCGCCGACCCTTGAGGCCGACGGCCCTGCATGCGGGGGTAGGAGAGATGGATGGTGTTGATTACAATCATAGCAGAGCCTCCACCCTCATTTCAATCCTCGGCGGGTCTCCGTACGCTTTTCTCGCCTTCACCTCCACTATCTGAGAGTCGTCGTCCCAGAGGTACTTGTTCAGAGCGTCTTTGAACAGCTTCAGGTAGTTGTCCAGATCCGGCCTTGTGGAAGGGTGCTTCCTGCTCTTCGGAAGGCTCTTCGGTTTGGGAACATAGAAGGTAACCTCAAGGCGGAGAGGGGTCGGCTTGGGGAACTTCACCTTCGCGTGCTCCATCACATACTTGCGGATCATGATTTCCGTTTCCCCGCACTTTCCGGGAGTTACCGTGAACACTTGTCCTCTGCGGGTCTTGATGACTTTGGGTCTCGGCTTGGGAACCGGCTCCACTGGTATCACCAGCTCGACGGGAGCCAAGACTCCCGCCGCCGTCCTTCCGACCGCTCTCATCATCACCCCCACCTCCTCAGTTCAGCATGATTTTTCTGATCGCGTACATGTTCAGAAACGCGGGCAGTCGTTGCTCGGCGGGAGGGCACGGCCTTTGGCACTGCTCCAGCATGGGACAGCCCGCGCAGAACATCTCTCTGAACTTCGCGGCGGCTTCATCGGCAATCGAGAGGAGCAACCGCTTCCAGCTCATCTTCGCAATCTCATCTGCGATTTTCTCTCTTTCCATTTTTGCCCGTCCGTTCTTTTCGACGCCTTTCATCATTATTTTGCTTTATCAGCTCCACAAACGAAATAAACGCACACAGTCCGAGCCAGAAAAAGCCCGCCGCTTCCATTACGGCAATCGCTTTGCACGACTCGAAAATGCAGACGGAAAGCCCTCTCGCCACATCAATCCATCTGATGGCAAGAGCGAAGTTGACAAGAGCACCTCCGAGGAGGCCTGTTGCAAGAAACAGAGTTTTAGCACTCCCCCTCATGGTTCTTGATCTTTTCGGTGGCTTTGCACAGCTCGGCGTAATAACAGTTGTTGCACTCCCACTCGTATTGAGGGGCGGCCGGAGGGAGCCTGTTCTCCCTCAGATATTCTTCCAGCTCCTCCTTTCTCCTCACGAGCTCCTCCACTGTTTTCTCCAGCTCCTCTTCGTCGAACTCCACTCTGTATGTCTTCAGCTCGATCTTTCTGTCCCTGTAGTTCCCCCTCACATGAAGGACTACCAGAATTCCGCGCTTCGAGCCGAGAAGAGCGCAGTATCCCTTGAGCTGTTCCAGCATGTGCGGCATCTCCTCGGGGGGTTTGGTTTTGGCTCCGGTCAGCTTCACCTCTATGGGAACCATCTCCTCCCCAGACTCCACATAGCCGTCCGGAGTGAACCAGATGCCGTTCACATGAAACGACCTGTTGGGGTTGGGAAGGGTCAGCCTGTCCTGCCACGCGAGTCCGAGGCTGTATCTCAGTATCTGCTCGTCGTCGTAGTGCTGTGGAGCGGTGAGGTCGTAGTAGGCCTTTCTGGGACAGTAGATAAGGTGCGTCAGGTGGATCTCCCTTCTTCTCCCGAATTTGTTCTTGAGATCCGAGAGGAGTGCGGTTCTGAGCTCCATATCCTCCCTTATCTTCATCTTCTCACCCCCTACCTTATGTCCATATAGATCCGTATGGCCTGAGTTCTGGTGTTGATCACGACAAGATCGGGAGCGAAAGCAATGGTAGGCGTGTAAGGATCGGAAGGACGGCGCCACCATATCATTCCCGTGTCTCCGAAGACCTCTCCGAAGTCTCTGTCTCTGAGGAACTCCGGAAGCTCGCCGTCCTCGATCTCCAGTCGGCGGGGGTAAACAGCCACGCTCTTCACTCCCCATCTGCGTCCCTCAAGCTCAAGCTCCCACACGAGCTTCCCCTTGCAATGCCTGTCGTCCACGATCACATCCACAGCGGTCTCGAACTGCTCTCTCTGCCCGTTCTTCGCGATCTCCGTCATCGCTCTCACCTCCGCTCAAAGCGGAAATTCCGCCTTTCCCATTCCCCGCAGTATGTAGACGCCCTCTCTCGCTCTCGTGATGGCCACATGGAAACAGCGGGCCTCCTCTTGAGGGTCGCTCAGCATGTTCATCATGGTCTTTCTCGTGAGTGCGGGATTGATGACGGCCACATCGCACTCCTCTCCCTTGAAGGCGTGTATCGTCCCGTTGTAGATCTCGATGTTCGCCACGCTCTCTCCGAGGTGAGCGAACATCTTCTCCATAACCCTCTTCTCCTTCTCCTCCATCTTGATGAGATCGAATATCCTGCCCTGCTCCAGCCTCTTGATGAACTCCATGTTGAAGCCCAGAGCGGAGAGCTTGTCCTTGGTCACCTCCATGTCGGGATTGTCGTTCGCAATTTTCTTCAGCTCGGTCTTGGCTCCGTGCCTCATGTACAGAGCGGAGGATATGAGGGAAGTGTCCGCTACGAGAGAAGCGAACTCGTCGATTGGGACACTGCCTCCCTCTGCCAGCTTCTTCAGCATCACGGCCAGCTCGAACTCCTTTCTCTGAATGGCGGTCTTTCTGCCTCTCAGAGCCTTGAAGAGGACACCGCAGGAGAGGAGGTACTCTCCGAAATCCCCCGCCAGCTTTCGGGTTCTGTGCATCACGAACACCTTCTTTCCGGCGTCGAGGATTCTGGGTAGCTCTTCGGGCAGAATGGCCTTGACGAAGCCCTCCTCGCCGGTGGGCAGATAATCTTTCTCGTACCAGTGCCTGAAGGAGGTCATCACCTTCTTGTCCAGCTCCCACACCTTCTTGGGAACTCTGTGGGACTGCTCAAGGAAGACGGTCTCGTTGGCGTAGCAGTCTCTCAGAAGGCTCGGGTCTCCTCCGCTGAACTCGTAGAGGCTCTGAAGGTAGTCGCCGACGAAGACGGCCACCTCGCATCCGTAAGCCCAGATGGACACCACCTTCCAGAGGAGAGGGCTGAGATCCTGAGCCTCGTCCACGCATATCACTCTGATGCCTTCAGGCCTCAGCCTCTCCTTGACCACGCCCTGCAGGAAATCGGTGAAGTCCCAATAGCCGTTTTCCCTCTTCCACTCGTCGTATCTCTGCACGAACGTCCGGAGAGAGGTCACATTGAACTCAGGGGGAAGCTCGTCCATGTAGGCTCTTGTGAACTTGTAGAGGGCGGTCTCAAAGTCGGTTATGCACCTGTGTCGAGACCACTCGATGAAATGGCGGTAATAGTCCTCAGCGGTCACCAGCATCATCTCCTTGTATTCGCCCTCCTCCTCCCCAGTGTAGTCTTGGTCTTGGGTTATCCTGTAGCCGTAAGTGTCGCAGAACTCTTTCAGCTTCCAGTAGTCGATCACATACCTCGACTCTATTCCAAGGAGCTCCTTGCATACGCTGTGTATTGTCCTGCCCAGCCAGTGGATGTCGGATTTTCTCCTCACCAACCGCTCAGGCCTCAGAAGTGCCATCACCTTCTGCCTTATCGCTCTCCTTCCCGGCCTCGTGAAGGTAGTGGCCAAGATGGAGGAAGGCTCGTATCCCTGCCTGATGAGTTCGGCTATCTGATTGATCATCCAAGTGGTCTTCCCCGTTCCGGGAGGTCCGATCACTTTGATTCTCCTCATTATCGCACCCCCTTGAATTTTTCCGACCTTGGAAAATTTCCGGGTTTTGGCCAATGCGCGGCGAAATTTTGCAAAAGAAGTGTCCCAAGTGTCCCATAGCTTCGGACCAGCTTCGACCCTCGGGACACTCCCGGGACACTTCGGGACACTACCCTCAAAACCGAAGCGAGCCTCGGGACACTACTTTGGCCGGAGGTCGTTTTTGACCAATTGCGAAACATTTTCACTCAAATAGAAAAATTTCTCAGAGATAATGAATCGCATCCGGTTGCAGTTTAGAATCATTCTTGATTTGGAATGGTTCTTATCCTGTCATCATTCTCGATTTTTACTGGTTCTAATGTCCTTTTTTCGTCCCTAATGTCCCATAAGGGGGATTTTCGAATTTGTCTCAAAAGGAAGACGGGACACTTGTGGGACACTACTACGAACGGGACAGTAGTGTCCCATGTAGTGTCCCGGTAGTGTCCCATTTTGAGATGAATTTGTCTCAAATTTTTCTCTTTTTGAGACAGATTCAAAATCTCGGGACACTTGGGACAGAAAATTGATGGGTTTTTCGCAGTTGCCATCGGGCAGATTTCCGAACGTCCTCACTCTTCGCCCTCCAGCTTTCTCTTCTCTATAGCCCAGCACCTCATCCTCGTCTCGAACACATATTCCCGAATTGGAAAAGCACCAATGTCCCGCAGGACAGTGATGAGGTCCGGCCTTGTGATGTTGGTTTTGATCTTTCTCCTTACCTGTTCGTGCAGAGGAGGCAAGTGGAACAGGACATAACGTTGATTCAGGTAGAGGCGTCCCACTTTGAACTCCTCCACGTTCTCCGCTGTGAATCCCAGCTTGAGGCCGCTTCTGAGAAACTCCACGACGGCCTCTCTGAGCTTCGCCTCCTCCGCACCCTCTTCGCCCACATCCTGAACCTGAGCCTGCCTTATGGACGAGGTTATGGCCTGCTTGTAGTCCTCGCCTCCGAGGGACACTCCAAGATCCTTCCAGCAGTAGCCCAGCTCGTCGCAGATGGCCTTCTCCATCTCCGACTTGTTGAGCAGAGATCTCACGGTGAAAGTCCTTCGGAGCACATACCACTGTCCGTCGGGAAGCCTGACTCTCACTTTGTATCTCGAAGGCCTCGTCCTCTGCCACTCGATCACCTCAAGGGGGAAGCACCTCCTCTGCCACATGACGCACTTCTCTTTCTCCTCATCGCCGCAGAACTCCTCCGTCCAGAGAGGCTCGTCGCAACCCCACTTCCTGTACTTCTTCTTCAGAGCCGACTTCACCAGAGTGACCACTTCCCTCTCCTGAAGAGGCGGGTCGCACTTGGCGTAATTCACGCTCAGCACCGTGTTGAAGATCATCCACTCTCCCCATCCCATGTGGGCGAGGTGGCAGGCCAAGATGAAGAGACACTCATTTCTCTTGCCTTGAGGAATCCCCTTCTCCAGCATCTTGTTGATGCAGGGGTGGGGCTTGTAGAACAGCACATCGGGGACGGCAGGCCTGACGGGCGAGGAGGGCTTCAGCTTGGGAAGCTCCGGTATTTCCAGCTCCTCAAGCTGAGCTTGGGACACTTGTGTTACGGCGTCGAAGCACAGCTCTATATCATCGATCTCTTCAAAGGAACTGGTCACGAAGACGGCGGGATTTCCGGTCTTGGGATGAACTCCGAAAGGAAGGCCCAGAGTCGAGCCGAAGGGGGCGGATTCCGAAAGCCTCGGCTGTTTGGGGAATATCTCCACATGAGTCCCTTTGGGGATCTCGTTTTTAACCTCATTCCAAATCCAATGGAAAAACCTGAACACAAGCTCAGACTCCACATTGTCGAAAAGACACACAACTCTGTATCCCCTTCCACCCGTTCTGTAAATGAAAGCGGGAATGCCGCGATCCCAGCAGGCCTCGTAAAGCAGAAGGACGGCCTTTCTGTGGTTCTCGTCGTCCCCGTCGATGTCGTATCCTCCCCAGAACACCTTGTTCTCCTTGGTGATGAGGCCGACTGAAACTCTGAACTTGCCCTCCAAGTGAGCTTCGAGAACCTCATCGGTAAGGGGCTCCTTCACATGAACAGTTTTCACCTCGCCGGTCTTCTCATCCTTGAAGGCCTTGACGTAGTAGTCCGTCCTCCCGCCGAAAAACCTCTTCAGGATTTCGAGCTTGGTCATGGCACACCTCCTCTTCCCTTAAAAGGAGGCCGAGCCCCCGCACGGGTTCTCCGCACGGAGGCTCGGGACGCTACACTACTCCTTGACGCTCTTGGCGGCCATCTCGAAAGCGGAGGGAGGAGCTTTTCTCTCCCTCGCCGCTTTTCTCTCCCCCATATCCTGCGTGAACACGCGGGACACTCCGGGGAGCTGAAGAGCGGCATCTATCTCCGCTCTCTTGGCCGCCATCTTGAGGATGGTGTTGTCCAGATCGAGGAGCTCGGGGTTCCGCACTCTGTAGAGGATTACCTCCTCCCCGCCTCTCCTCACGGTCCTCTTCTTGAGATCCTCCAGCTCCTCCTCCGTGTATCCATAGTCCTCGATCAAAGTGTTTCTGTCGAGCCATCTGTACTTGTACTTCACCTCCTCGGAGGAGGCGGAGCCGACCCCCTCCGCCACGATCACATTGTATCCTCTGAGTCTGAGCCTGCATTTGACCACATACCTCACTATCTCCCTGTCCCTCTCCCTCTCAAAAGACCTCTCCATGATCTCGTGGTCGGGATACACGGAGAAGGCGGCCATGATGATCTGCGCGCCGGGGTCGAGAAGCACGGGCTTGTTCTGTCCCGGCACCAGATCGACAGCGTAATCCACTCCGGGGATGAGTTTGGTGCGGAGGAGATCGGCCAGCGTCTCCGCGTTCTTGAGCACGATCTCCACGCTGTCTTTGGAGATGAGGAGAGGCGGAAGCTCCAGCTTGGCAGGAGCTCCGCTCACGGTCTGAGGGACGGGCGCGGGAACCTCGCCCTCCGCACTCACTTCTCTCCACTCAGCTTCAGCACCCGGAGAGTTGAGCGACAGAGCCTGCTGTTTCTCCTTCTTGTTCATCCTTCACCCCCCTTTCCTTCGTTTTCGACCTTCTCGTCCATAATCTTGCGAATCTTGGCTATCAGGGTCTCCGCATTATCCAGATGCTCTCTGAGGCGTTTCATCGAGATGCCCGCCAAGAACTCGGGAAGATCGCTCTGCCATCCGAAGAACTCTGCGTAAGTGTTGGCGGCTATAGCGTCCCTCGACATGAACAGACACTCCAGCGTCAGCTCATCCACGAGATTGCGAATCCTCTTTATCTGCTCTCTCTCCACGCGCCCACCTCCTCCCCTACTTTCCGCACCAGCTTCTCGACCTCCTCTCTGCACTGAGGGAGATCGAGCTCAAGGTCGTAGACGGCGGAATGCGTCTCCGGAGGAATAGTCTGTATCGCACTCTTTATCTCATCGACCAGATCCTCCGGCCCACATCCGAACTTCAAGAACCGGGTCAGGCTGTCGAGATCAATTATCACGTCAACTTTCAGACTCAGCCTCGCCGTCCTCTTCATACTCTCCTACCCCCTTTCTCCTTCTTCCATTCGTGCAAACGACAAGAACCTCGCCGGTCTTGGCGTCCACGAAAGCCTCGGCCCTCACGATTCCAAGCCTTTTCAGCCAGTTGCTTACGGTTCTGTAAGTCACCCTGAACTTCTCCATCGCTCCCGTAATTCCCCCTTCGCGGAGGGACTCCAGCAGAAGATCTCTGAAGCTCGTCACGCCCAGATTCTCGAAAACTTCGGGAACGCTCTTTCTCGCCATTTTTCCACCCCCTTTCGCACCCTTATTATTTCCTGTCTTAGCTGGAATTTCAAGCTTTGGAAATTTCGGAGGGAGACTTGGGGGCTTCGGCCAATCCCAGAATCCCCCTCAGCTCAGCGTTGATGGCCTCGACGGTCTCCTTGATGCTTTGGGAATCCCTTTCCACTATCCGGAGCAGGAGCTCGCAGTCGGTCATGAGCCTGTGCATGCCCTCAAGAGCTCTGCCCAGAAGAGTGCCGTCCCCGCTCTCAAGAGCTTTCTTCGCTTGCTCCACGTATCTCTTTCCCTTCTCCTCGAATTCCTGCTCCCAGAGCCGAAGGAAGGTGTATTTGAGCTCCTCCACATCCGGAATGGGGATTCTTCCGAAGATGCCGCCCAGCTCTCCCACGAAAGTCTCCATGCGCTTCACCAAACCTTTCTCGTCGCCCCAGACGTAGTAGACTCCGGAGCCGGGCTTGACTTGGGAATGGGACACTCCGGCCAGTATGGTCTTCAGCAACTGGTTCACATCCTCCTTGGTGAAAACACGGAGGTATCTGTCAAAGAACTGCTTGACCTCATCAACTCTTTCCCCTCTGAACTGAATCTCGCCCGTCTTCTTGTTGAACAGAATGAGTCCGGTCTTGTGATAATTGAGGTCTATGTTTTCCACATCCACCTCTTCTCTGACCACGCCGTAGGCTACGGTCTCTGCGGTCTCCACAATTCTGCGGATAAGCCTTCTCTCCTCCAGCCTTTTGGCCTCGTTGAGAGCGCGAGTGAGAGCTTTTCTGGAGGAGGGGGCTACCGGAGCAATGCCCGGATTGAGACCTGCTTTCTCCAGCGCTCTCACCAGCTCCTCTCTTGTGTAGCCGCTGTCTTTGAGATCCCAGAACACGATCTCCAGTTCGCCTTTCACTTTATTTCCCATAGTCCACCTCCCCTCTTCTTTTTGTTTCTCATATCAATTCCCACAAATTCGTGCTCCGCCACCTTTCTCCTGCCCCTCTCGGGATGCTCCACGATCTCCGTTTCTCCCCCGCAGAAGGGACAGATCTTGTATTCGAAGACCACGAACTTCCTGCACTTCTTGCACCTGCATGCGATCCCATCCTTGCAGAGAGGGCAGAGGTATGTTTCGCTTCCGTCGTCCTCCCTGAAGAGAGTCCAGCCTTGAGGGATGATGCCGTCGCAGAGGTCAACCTCGCCGCAGGAGGAGCAGACCACGAACTTCCTGAAGAACGGTGATTTGGGTCGAATTCTGAGCTCTCCTCTGTACACCTCGCTTCCGCAGGCGGGACATTCCGCCACGTCCTCCTCTTTGATCTTCTTCAGATTCTCAAGTGCGGCGAAAGTCCATATCCTGCCGCATCCGCTACAAAACCACCTCTCCAGCTTCACGCTTTCACCTCCTCTGCAGGATTTGAAAGGGAAGGGAGCCGGGGAGGGGGTGACGGACTGGAGGGGAGAGATGAGCTAATCCCGGCCCCCTTCCCGGAGGAGTTCGGAAACTTTCTCTCTCACAAGAGCGAGACAGCGGTAGAGGTATTCGCCGATTTTGACGAGGCGGCCGTCTCTGACCTTGTAGACGACGATGTAAGGAATGTCGAAGTTGCACACTCTGAGCACGATTCCGGAGCCGATGTCCTTCAGATCGGAAGGTTGCACTTTCTTCCCTCTGAAAGGCCACCCCCTCTCCCTGCTCTCGTCTATTTCATCTACAATCCAGAAGGTATCAGTTCTTCGGGAACCTGCGGAGGAAATTCCGCTCATCGTCGCTCTCCTCCATGATCTCCTCAATCACTTTCATCCAGTCCAACTCGAACTTGTTGAGGAACGGAACCACGCACTTTATGAGAATGGCCTCGTACATTTCAAGCCACGCGGAAATCTGAGCAGATTCAATCACACAGGTGGCACTTTCCACCAGCAACAGCTTCGAGTTGTGCTCGAAGCGCACCAGTCTTATCAGAGGCGGAACCGCGTTGTTGAAGGCGTTTATGGCTTCAAGAGGGAGAGAAGCATCGTGCATGAAAGGAGTTCTGATCGCGATAAGGGGAAGCACTGTGTTCCCCTCTCTCCAAGAGTCCAGAACAGTGAGGAAGTGTTTGAAAATCCGCTTCACTCTCAGCACTCCCTCTTCCTTGATTTCGACCTCACACCCTTCTCTCTCCAGCTCTCTTGCTATCTCTTCGGTCCCCATCATTTCCCGCCTCCTTTCTGAATTCTTCTCATCCATCTTGCAACGCCTTTGCATTGCTTAGCGCCGCTCGACGTTTCATAGCCTTGCCCAGCCCTTGCCTTGCTCTGCATTCCATCGCGTAGCAACGTTCCGCTCCACTTGGTACTGAACGTGCCGGTGCCTTGCCCAGCCGTGCCAGATTGTGCTTCACAGCACGTGGCAAGGCTCAGCCGCGCTCATCGGCAATCAGCTTCGCTACGCCATGCAAAACCGTTCCCCGCTGAACCATCGCTCTGCATTGCTACGCAATGCTAAGCATACAAGGCTTTTGCTTCGTTCCACCGGCGCTCAGCCATGCACAGCATTGCTTTGCCATTGCTATGCCCTGCTAAGCTATGTGCTATGTACACTCATCTCGTCCGAGGGAGCGGCGGTGCCCTCTGCGGCCCGTCCCGCTCCGCTCGGACGCCACCGTTGCTCAGCAAGGCAAAGCTGTGCCAAGCGTAACCGAGTTTTTCCTCTCATTCTTGTCGAAAGTCAATCACCTCGAAAGTTCCGAATCCAGCAGTTCTCCATCTCAGCATTCCGAGATACCTCCCATGATCCAGCACTTCTCTCAGCACTTTCTCGGTAATAGGACAGTTGTCGAGAACATGAACCTCGAAAGAAAACTCGGCAGGAGGTTCGATGTACTCGGAAGAGGTGATGAACACCCTCTCTCCGGCGCGGGTTTGCGCGCGCATCGGCCTTGCAAGCTCGCCGTCGGGAGCTTCGATTATCTCACCGTCGCGAGTGAAGAGGATGACATCGGGCAGGACGAAAAGCCAGCGGTCTATCCTGCTCCGAACGGGTTGGGAAGTGGCATACCTTCTCAGCCCCAGCATCTCCGGAAATTCGACGAAAGCCTCTTTGAACCACCCCTTCACCTGATAGCTCCGGAGGCAGGGCCTTCCATTATGCCTATAGAACACGGTTTTCATTGACTCGCCATTCTCCTCTCCGCTCTTCCCTCTCCTGCGGGAAGTCGTGCTCAGCCTCTTCATTTCTCCTTCGGGAACCTGAGTTCCGAGTATCTTCTCCTTGAGCCTTACCTTGACCTTGTATATTCTCATCGCCTCACCTCCCCGCCGTTTTCATTCGTAGTAAAGAGTGATGCCATTGGGAAGCTCAATCCATTGCTTCCCGTCCAGAAGCGGACAAGTCCCGTCCTCCCGGAGGGGACAGCCCTCCTCCGGACGGTCGGTGCAGTCGCACCATCCGTCGCCCTCGTCATGGAGAGCGACGAAATCGGCCGAGAACAGCTTTTTGAGTTGTTCTACAATCCTCATCTTTCTCCCTCCCCCTTGTTCCTACTGGCGCTATTGACGCTCACTCGGAATAGATGTTCGCGTAAATCACATTGTCGTCCCCATCGAGGAATATCGTCGCCTCGACCTCCCCGTCATCGCATTCGAAGACGGCAAGATAGGAGTATGCGGCTTCGAGACCGTTCGTGCGGAGGTATTCTTCTTCCTGCATCGTCGGATAGTGGAAGTCGGTCCTTTGGGGAATACAGGCAAGCTCGGAATTGTGTGGACGATTCTTGAGCAATCTTATTAACTCCTCTTTTCTCATTGCCTCCCTCCCTTTTCCTTTTCGAACTCTTTGCGGTCGCGAACCTCGCTCGGCTTGAATCCTGCGTCGAAGTAGAAACTCAAATCCTCGTAGCAGGGATAGCAGATCGGCTCACCTCTCACATACCCGTAGAAGTTGAAGTCGCGGACCTCGAGCTCCGCACCGCAGACTGTGCATCTGACTTTCTCGCTCTCCATCCCTCTCGCCCCCCTCTCAGATCTCGTCCCAATACCTCGGCACTAAGCGGACGACGGCATGTCCATCCTTCCGCTCCACCTGCTCCGGGACGAAGCGAACTTGCTCAAGATACTCCTCGGCCATTTCGAGAATGTCCTCGTCGTCCAGCTCGGCGATGTCCCCTTGGACGACGATCTCCGGCACCGTGCTCACTCCAACGCTCCACACTCCCTTCGTCATCTCTCTCACCCCCTTGCCGATTCTTCTGAGAACGCTTTCCAGTCGATGAATATCTCGACGAGGCGCCCGGCGAGTTCTCCCAGCTCCTTGATCTCGTTCTGATCGAGGCTCTGCGGTATCTTGTGTGCGTAGTGTGCAAGATATCGGAGCCGCGATGTGTCGAAATCGTCGAACTTCCGCTTTCTCATCATCTTCACCGCTTCCACCTCCCCATCCCTCGGCCTTCTCCTTTCTCTCAATCCCACCAGAACCTCAGAGTTGAAGGGCTTACTTCCTCTATCTCGTCCGCACAGGCTCCCCTGAACGCTTCGATAAGCTCCCGCTTCAGCTTCTCCATCTCCTCCGGAGGAATGCGCTCTCCCGAAATTTCCGTCGAGCCCTCCCTGTGGTGAGTCCAGTAGGGAAGGTGCACATAGATCACGGGGCTGTATTCCCGTCCTATCTCCCATCCCTCCACCCGGCCTCTGAACCTTCGTATGACCTCCTTCACCTTGTCGGGGTCGAACTCGTTGTAGCCCCCGATGGCCTCCACCAACTCTTCGGCCGTTTCGCTCTCCACCCGCCTCGTTCTGAGGTGAAGAGCGAGATCGTCCTCGTATGTAAGCTTGATCAGCTCGACCAGCTTCTCCTTCTTCATTGCCTCACCCCCCGTTTATTTTCAAATGCATATTCGTTTTTCCAGAAGCTCCGCAAGCTTCGCTCTATCGTCTCTTTTCATATCGAAAACATCGAGATTACGATGGGCGAGTAGCGACTGACCCGCCAAAGCAAGCTCGTCCACGAAATCGAGGAACTCATCCGTTCTCAGAGTCAGCTTTCCTGCGAACGCGCCGCCGTAGAAAATCCGCATGTGAACATGCGTGTCGATCCGTTCAATTCGGAGCTTCAGACCTTTACGCGTCATTCCACTCCCTCCTTCACCAGATGCTCTTTTCTGAGGTGAACGAACGCGATCGGAATTCGGTCGAGATACACCGTCATCACATACTCGCCCTCGATGAACGTGCTCCTCTCCATCTTGGCTTTGTCCGCGTATATGGCCACGACCACTCCATCTCCGCCGATCTCAATCCACTGACTCTTGTTCAACCTCTTTTTGATTCTGACTTTCACCGTTCACCTCCCGACTGTCGTTCGCCGTCGGATTTCCCGCCTTCGAATTCTCTCAGATACTCCTCGCACGCCGTTTTCAGCTCCGGATCAAGAAGTCCGGGACATCCCTCCTCCTGATCCAGAGCGAGCTTCGCCTCCTCGAAGCAGATCTCGCAGACGGGAAGGATTCTGAGATACGCGGCGTCGCATCCCGTTCCCCAGATCGCGTATTTGTGCTTCGAGGACTTCTCGAACTTCAGCTCCTCATAGATTTCGAGCCCCATGTCGAAGTGCTCTCTCGCGTAGTCTTCCACCTCCTTCACGAGAGCTTCGAGATCTTCGGACTCGAGTTCCCTGTAGTTGTCGGGATTCAGCTTGGGCAGAAGTCGAATCCCCCGCTCGCACAGTTCGCACCGCATCATTCCACCTCCTTCGATTTCTTGCACACCTCCTCGGCAAGACCTTTCAGAGCTTCGGCTATCTCCATGAACAGGTTGTAGGGGATGATGAGCTTGAAAGGCGTGCCGTTGCTGTCGAGGCCGCAAAACTCGACTCTTCCGTAGCAACCCGGCACCGGATCGTCCTTCCTCACAACCAGCTTTGCAGTCACTCCCTCGTCCACAACCATCAGCTTCTCCTTCTTCATCATCTCACCTCCTTCGCTTCATCTTATGGGAAACAGTTCCCTCCACAGGGCTTCAAACCGCCTGTGGAGGTCGTCGGGAAGCTCGATCAGCTCCGAAAGCCAGACGGCAAACTCTCCGCCCTGATACAGCCATCTGCCGTCCTCCCGAACCGGATCATCCGCAAAGTTCTCAAGGTATCTCTCGATCTTGGCTTTGGCCTCGGATGCTTCCGAGGCCTCCACGCCGTGAAGAAACGAGATTTCGGATTCTCCGCACCTGAATACGAACCTCGCAAGATAGCACTTCATCGCCTCACCCCCTTTCCTCGTTTTGCAGAACTTCTCTTTTCGATCAGAGCAGATCCTCAAGATATTCCAGATAGGAGTCGATCCGGTCGAGGAAATACAGATCGCCGTCGATCTCGCATTCCTCGACATCGCAGTCGTCGCAGTAGCACTTACCGTTCTTGGGGCACCTCTTCATCAGTTCCCCTCTCTCCTTCTCCACATCCTCTCTCGTGTAGCCGTTCACCGTTATCCGGGGCTCCTTCCCATCGTCGAGGGGATACTCGATGTGAACATTCACATGAGCCTGCCATCCGTAGCCGTCGTCGAGATACTTGCAGTAGTCGATCTCGGCGGTTCCGTCCCCGTTCTCGTAGACTCTGAAGGTTCCCCAGCAGGCCTCGACCTTGAGGATGTCCAGCACCTCCTCCGGTATCCTTCCTGCCATCTCTCCTACCCCCCTTTCGTTTTTGTCATAGGGGGCTTCGCGCCCCCCATTATTAACAAGCGGCCGCTCGCGGGCGCGGTGTGACCTAAGTGCTCAACTTCTGAATTACTGCATGGAGGCGCCGGGGAACTTCCGGCGCCCCCACTAAGTAAAAAACGCCCGGCGGCGGCGGAATGTGACCAAAGTCCACAAATCCAGCACTTTCTTCTCTCTACAGCAGTATCGGTGTTCCAACGGGGATGATCTTCACGGGGATTCCCTCGATTGCCTGCGGAATTCTTTTCCTCAAGTCCTCCGTGAGGCCTTCCACATAGACCCTTATTGAGGACTCATCCGCACCCACTCCGACAACTCCCTCTATCCTCAAAAGCTCGTCCTCGTGCTTTTTCTTGATTTCCAGCACTTTCGAGCTCTTCATTTTCTCACCTCCTCATCCGGGCTGTAAGGGCCTCCTGCCCTTGCGATCTCAAAAGGCGCCACGATGTACAGATCGTAGCCCTGCGGCCAGCTCAGGATCTTCCTGCTCTCGAAGCCGAAGTCCTCAAAAGGTGTGTGCTCTCTCACATGCCTCCGGATCTCTTCGAGAAAGGCATCCTCGCACAGATCCCCGCTCACCTCGGTGCCGCAATGAAAGCACACGAACTGGGTTCCATTCTTCTCGATTATTCCGCCCACCAGCGTCCACCTCCTCATCTTCTCACCTCCCCCTTTCAAACTTTTCTGAACAGCTCGTAGGCCACATCCGGATCGACGAGGCTGTCTATTCCGACAACCTCATCGGAGAACTTCTCGATGTTCTCCCTTCCCCTCGCGTGAAGGGAAATGGCAATGGAATACACTCTGAACTTCTTCTCGTCCTTGAGCCTTCTGAAGTCCTTAAGAAAGTCCTCGCTCACCTCGCACTCCCCGTCGGTGATGAACACCACATCCGCATCCTTGTACCTCGAAATGCCTATGAGCTCGCAGGCCTTCTTCAGAGGAGTCTCGAAGTCCGTTCCCCCGTCGAAGAAGTGGGTGAAGGCGTGTGCAATATCGTCGATCCTGTGGACGACATCCTTGGGGAACTCGAAGACCTCTATCTCAGACCTGCTTCCGAAGTTGACGAGAGCGTAGTCTCTCTTCTCCTCTCTTGCAATCGAGTACATCACAAAGGCGAACGCCTTAGCCCACACCTCTCTTGTGGCGTCATAGAGAGGCTCGGTCATGGAGCCGGAGCCGTCCACGCAGACCACAAGAGGCCCTCTGCCCAGCTCCTCCTCCGACTTCCCTCTGTACACAAGGAGCTCTCTGTCGAGAAGCTTCATGAGGAAGAGGTCGAACATATTCGGGTCTGCAAAGCCGAGATACTCCTCGTCCGCCATCATTCCGTAGTCGTCGCCGAGTCCCACATCCGCTATCTCCATCCCCTCCCTCTCCACCTTCACCGCCCTCTTCCTTGCCGCGATCTTCCTCATCCTTCCCGCCAGCTTCACAATGTTCCTGAGCTTTCGATTTGAAGCGATGAGTCCCAGTGCTTTCCTTTTCTCCTCCATCTGGATGAAAGCAGAGGAGCCGGGGTCAAGCCCCCAGCTCAGAGCGCACACGGTCTCCCTCACCTCCTCGGCGGTCTTGGAGGCTATATCCGCCACCTTGAGCACAAAGGAGTCGGAGGAAGTGTGCTTGTTCATGATGCGCTTGAGCTCAATTCTCACTCTGCCGAGATCGGCGCCCAGCTCCTCTCTCTCGCGCTCAAGTCTTCTCCTCCAAGATTTCGGAATCTTCCTGCTGGCCAGCATGTGCCTCACATAGCTGAGAGCCTGCTTTATCTCCTCCGCCCTCTCGATTTTCTTTCTCGCCTCCTCCGGAATAAGCTCCTTAACCCTCACAAGGAATTGAGCCGCTCCGAAGCTGGACACCACCTCGTCGAGAACGGAATATGCTCTGAGCTCTTTGTACTGAGGCAGGGTGAACAAAGTCTCCAGAGCCCTCTGAAACACCATGTGCTCGGGAGGCACATGCTCTTTTATCTGCGGATGTGCCTTGTAGAAGGAGTGGAAGAGGTCTCCGCCAAAAGAGAAGCTGAGGGACTCAGGGATCACCTTCTTGGCCTCCTCCATTCCCTCCCTCAGCCCCTCGAATCTCTCGACGCTCTCCCTGTATTTCCTCTCGTCGTATTTGTCGGTCATCAGCACCAGCATCTCACTCACCTCCTTTGCAGTATTTGGTGGCGAAATCCGCCGCCTCTCCGAGAAATTCATCCAGCACTTTCTCGTAGCTCCCGAACCCAGTCCAGAGAACGAACTCGGTGTCGAACTTTCTTTCCATCACCTGATAGCCCTCGGGAACGGCGTAGATTCTGGTGACGAGCTTGGGAAGAGTTATCCGCAAGGAATACTGGTAGGAAGAGCTGTCTATGCGAGAGAGGCAGAGATGGACGGGATATTCGGGATTTTCGTCGGCGGGGAGGAATATTCCGTTCTCCTCCCTGAGCCCCTTCCCAAGCTCGATTCTCAGGAACACGATTTTTCCCTCCTCAAGCTTTTGCCTTACGAAGTCCAGTCCCTCGATCATGGCGTCCCTCCCTTCTTCCTTCCGGCGTTGAGGATGTCCTCCATGAGCCGGTTTATGGTCTTGAGGGTATTCTCCACCTTCTCTCCGCTCTTCCCTTTCGCTTTGCCTCTCATGTCCTCCAGAGTGGTGATCAAGCCCTTGAGCTTGGTTATTCCCTCGCCCATGATGGCGAACATGGCCTGAAGGTCGTGAGTGCTCTGAATCTGCTTTGTAGCGTTCTCATAAATGGACTCCGCCTCCTCTTTTATCTTCAGCACTTCATATCCAAAGGGGTCGACGATCTTCTCGGTCAGAGCCACGACGGTGGGGTACTGATCGGGAGTGCTCCAGAGGACATGAGGAGCTACATCGAAGTGGCTCTCGTCCACAGAGTCCGAGCCGTTCCTCAAAGCGTTCGCCTTGAGGAGCTGAACCAACTGCTTCCACCTTCTGTCGGAGGCCACGATCCCCTCCTCCGCCAGCTTCTTCCTCAAATCCACTATGAAGTCCACGACGTGAGAGCCCACCTGAACGGAGGAGAGGCGGCGGTGAAGGCTTTGAAGCTCATCAAGCGTGAGAATGGGGTCGAGCTGGACATTGTTCTCGGCGGTGATCATCTCCACGAAGTTCCTGTCGTCCTTCACATAGTCCACGCGGTACCTGAGAGTGAACCTGTCGAAGACTGCATTGTTGGCGGGATCTTGGGGGAGCTCGTTCGAAGCTCCGAACAGGGAGATGAGATCGCACCTGATGACCTCATCTCCGGTGGCTATAACCCTTTCCTCCATGATAGACAGCAGATGGTTCCTCACGACGGCATTGGACTTGAAGATCTCGTCTATGAAGGCAATGTGAGCGGAGGGGAGATAATTGTCATGCTTCCTCGCAAGCTGTCCCTGCCTGAACTTGGATATGTCGTATGGCCCGAGAAGCTCAGAGGGAGGCATGTCGGCGGAGAGAAGTCGGGTGAAGAATTTGCAGGAGATGAGCTGTGCGAAGGACTTTATGAGTCGGGTTTTCCCCGTTCCTACAGGCCCCAAAATGAAGAGATGAGCCCTTGAGATGACGGAAAGGGAGAGGAGCTTTATGAGCTCCTCCCTCTCCTTGAAGTGGGAATTCAGAACCTCTTCAACCTCATGGATTTTCTCTACAAGCTCCATCTCTCCTACCCCCCTTTCGTTATTTTTCGCTCTCGTATATGTGCGCGTGTTTCTTCCTCACTTCCTCAACGATCTTCTTGGTTTCCTCCACGCCCTTCTTCCTGATCTTCTCGATAGCAAGCTGAAGAGCATCTTTCCTTGTCCACGCTTCAACACCAAGCCACATGTGAGTGGAGGCTTCATAAGCCCTCCACACGATCTTCTTGTTGTCAAGTTTGTTCTTTGCAACCACTATTTCGATGCCCTCATACTCAGTGGCATATCCGTCGAGAGGAATTCCCAGATGGGGACGCTTAGGGTCTACAAGAGGCTTGAACTTGACCTTCCTCATGCCGTCCCCTCCTTCCTGATCTCCTCCGACGCCATTCTCAAGATCGTTCTCAGCGCCAGCTCGCTCATGTCCACATCCTCCGGGTTCTTGAGCTCTTTCACATACGGAATGAGCTCGGAGAGGAGAACCTTCCTTCCTATGCCCCACGAAACCCGGAGAATGTAGCCGAGCCTGTAGAGCACGATGAGCTGGGGATAGGAAAGCTCCCCCAACATCTCCTGCACTTCCCTTTCGATCTCCCCTTTCGTGATTTCGGGAGGAGAGGACTCGTAGATCTCCTCCCGAAGCGCTCTCTCAAGCGTTTTCCTCAGAACAGCCTCTTCAGGCGGCGCAAGAAATATCCTCCTCATCCTCCACCTCCTTTCCTTCTTCGTATTCGACGAATCCACACTGTATACACTCCCAGTAAGTCCCGTATTCATCCTCTCCCTTGTATATGTCTCCCCCGCACCGGGGACATGCTCTGAGCTTGAGATCCAAAGCTACCGCCATTCTCCTCACCTCCTTTCGTCGGACTGCGTTCTCTTCGAAATGCTCTGCATCTCCTCAGCCCCGGCGCACCTTTGGGATGAATGCAGATCCAGCTACGGTGCACCGGATCGTGGACAAAATACTCACACCTTCTGCACTCAAGAGCCACGTCCCACCTCCACCGCCTCCTTTTCCTCAACAACTACATCCCATCCTTCCGGCACAGGAGCACCCGGCTCCCATATCCACCTTCCGTCCAGATCGCAGGCATTGTGCTCCCATACATACACCTTCCTCCTCCATCTGGGGTCGTTGCCGAACCCCAGCCGCCAGTCATACACAGCGGCGGCCAGCGTCGTAAGAATGGCGTTCTCTATCCTTCCGCATTTCCTGCACCTTACCTTCATCGCCTCACCCCCCTTCCGTTTTTCTTTCTTTTGGCAAGCACATCAATGTAAGGAATGGGAAGCCACATGAAAAGCGGAGCCAGCATATATGCCAAGACCTCCGTGCCTATATCCAACAGAGTTCCTATGAGAGGAGCAGGAGGATGAATCGGGCGGCCGAACAGCTCTATCTCCTCAACCGTCCACACGCTCTTTCCATTCCTTCGGCTGAGAGTGTAGACGGTAAACCTGCACTTCGTGACGAGATGCGCGAGCTCATGACCCAAGGAGAGCCTCACTCTTGGATGCCAAGGATGAGGCCCTGTCACCTGAATTTTGTATCTCTTGTCAATTCCTCTTGTGAGCTGACCGGCCACATAATCTTTGCTATACCACCACTCCCACTTCATTTCCCCCTCCCATTTGCGATCCTCTCGATGAGCTCGGGAGCAAGCTCCCAAGCCCCTTTTACCCACCTGCCGCCTATCCACATCCAGTAGGTGGGTTTGTAGAAAAAGCCTATCGTGGGATTTCCGTACTTTCGATAGTTCACGACCTTGATTCTTCTTCCGTCCAGCTCATACACGCCCCGAGGAACAAGCTCCTGCATATATCTCTTTGCCTCCTCGGGGGTAGGGAACTTTCGGTATGCTCTGGGGTATTCCTTCTCACGCTCTTTCAACAGCGACTTCAGCTCTTCCATCGTCTCACCCCCTCCCGATTTTCACAATGTGTATCCCCTCCACCCCGTTGGAGGAGCGGAGAGGAACAAGATAGTAGCTCTCGCTGAGAGGGAGACCATAGACGGTCTCTCCCTCCCACTCCAGCTCCTCTCCCTCTTCCTCCGCAAGAGAGAGGAGCTTGGCAAGGGTCTCGTGTTTTACGAGCTCTATATCATCCCACACTCCCCATATTTCTTTCTCCACTTTCTTCATCTCCTCACCTCCCCTTGGCTCATTCCCACATTCTCTCCCACCATCTGGAGTGGAGCAGTTCTGAACCCCTGTCTATTCGGGGCTTCGCATTCACTTTCCTGCCCGTGATGCTGGCGATGTAATTGATCTGCTCCAGCGTCTCCACAGCGTTGATACAGTATCTTTTCCTCACCCACTCTACCGGATCTTCCTCTTCCGGAACGACGCCCGCCACACATGCAAGTATGGCGAGCACCATTCCGGTTCGGCCGTGCCCTCCTTCACAGCAAACGAGGACACGGCCCGGATGTTCCACAAGATCCGCCCAGAGATCTTGCCAGAAGACAGTGGGCAGTTGTGGTGCGTCGAAATCCTCGATGGGGATTTTCACGACGGGCTTGGTGTATTGTGCGATTCTCCATCCAAGGGGAGCTTGAATAGCTTCAACATTTCCTGCGAGGTCAATTACTATATCAGCAACCAAGGGATTGGCTCCTCTCAGCATTCCTCCCCCGTATATCGCCACTTCTTGACACTCAAAAACTTTCACATTCCCCCAGTGGCATCTCTCGAAACCCTTCCTTATAGAGCGGATGTTCTCTCCTTTCATCTCCTCACCTCCTTGTTAATCTGTAGTATTTGTATCCTTCCATGACGTGCTCCCGATACTCGGGGAGCACGCACACGTGATTGAGAGCCTCGTCGAGGAAATCGGGATCGTTTTTCGCTACTAAGAATCGGACAAAGTACATTCCGTGCAGTTCGCAACACTCCTCGACGAGGTTGTAGTATTTGTCGAGGTAACAGGCGTTGTGGTGATGCAAATTGACGGCCGTGTCCACATACACGGGAGGTGTGATTTTTCCTCTCAAATACAAGAGAGCGGCGTCTGCGATTTCGCCCCAAGGGTCTCCTCCATAGCACTCGTGCCAATCGAGCGTCCAGAAGATCTCCCGACAGAGCTCCAACGTTTTTTCCTTTCCCAGTGTCTCGACAATTCTGTAATGTTTTCTATACAGCTCGGATCGTGCATTGGCGAAGTCCAAGAGAAGGAGAACCAAACGGTAAGATTCCTCTGAAATTTCACTCAGCCCTTCGCTGTGGTCGTACGCGTGTCTGGCTTCTCCCAGACACGCCATTACCGTGTAGTTCAGAATTTCATCAGCAAGGGTTTTTGAGAGATGTTGATGAGCGAGTTTCACTTCCTCAGACTGGAGAGGCACAGAGGAAAGAGCGTCGAGAATGTAGAAAGTGGCGATCTTCTTTATGATTGACCTCTCCCCTATGAGGGACTCAAGATCGTATTCCTCGTCCAGTTCCAGCGAGTCTATAACTCTCCACAGCTCCATCTCTCCTACCCCCCTTTTTACTTTTTCCTTGAAAAGACAATGCCCAGAAGGGAAGCATATCTTCCCTTCTGGGCGGTTGCTCAGTACAGCCTCAACTTACTCAGCCACACGGTGTATTTCCCATCCTCCTCGTCGGGTTCCTTCGTTGTGAACAATCTCAATGCTGGGAGATGTTTCTCCATTTCTTCCCGGCTCTGAAAAGTGACATAGAGGCCGTCCCAGTCGAATTCGAGAGCAAGACCGTAGAATTCCTCGAAAGTCTTCTCGACATTCGTCATGTTCATGTTGGAATAGAACTGTATGGCTTTCTGCACATCTTCGGGAGAAGGCGGAAATTCTTTGGGAATGCCGTGCAGGAGATAATGCGCGATAATGTCTGCAAGAGGAGCATACTGGGAGGGGAGCTGTTCCTTCACCAAGGCTGACAGTGAGCTTTCCTCCCATTTGTCGCAGAGAGGTTTCCTGTATGCGAATCGTGCAATCGGCTCGGGAGAAAATCCGAAAAGCTGGGCAACATCGGGGAGGTTTTTCTCCACAACTTCCCAGTTCCTTATTGTGTCTCGGACGAGCCGGAGGGCTTTTTCCATAAGAGTACAGCCCTCCCACTCGTTCACACGATTCCCAAGAGCTTCCCTGTTCTTTTCCACAAAAGCAAGGAATTGCTTTATATCGTCGAAATGACGGTCGTGCATATAGGGATGGCCTGAACATCTCTGGTTACCGGAGTACACATGGTGCACGTCAAAGGTCACACGGATGAGGCCTGCATACATGGCATCGATGGAGGAGATCTCTTCCTCTGTTCTTTCAGGAAGCTCCTCTTTAAGCACGACATCACCACATTTTGTCACGAGCTTGTAAGTTTCCCCATACTCGTACTCGTGAGATTCAATTACGGGTTGCAAGGGATAGGCGATGTAGTATCTTTCTTTTTCCTCAAGTTCCACCTCCCATTCCTCCCCCACACGGGGAGTCCAACCCCGGCAGGGGAGAATGACTTTTCCTCTCCTTCCACCACTTCGGGCTATAGGCTTGTTGTCCCTTCCGGGGACAAATTTCACAACTTGTCTCATTGCACCTCCCCCCAAAAGTAGTAGGAGGGGAGATGGTGTCATCTCCCCTCCTTCTTCATTCCACTCTGGTGCGATTAAAACCGGGGAGGGGAGTAGAACCCCTCCCCTTGGGCGGAGTAGGGCTTGGAGGCCCTACTCCGCCAAAGCTTTCCGGTATTCCTCCCTCCACCCCTCGGGGGAGGGGTTGGAGAGGAGGTGTCGGAAGAAGATGTAGGCATCGAGGTAACCGTCTCGGCGAGCATATTGCTCATCTTTATCGAGAATTGAAATCTGCTTTCGCTTTACAAGCTCTCTCAGAGGCTCGAACTCTATCTCATCAAAATGCTGGTCGAGGGTTGCGTGCAAGTATCCATCAAAGTGGTTGCTAAATATAGCTACGACGAGGATGGACTTCCTCCCTCCCCCTACAAACCTCTCCCGCTGGAGGAAATAGAGATATTCCTCCATCCTTTTAAGGGAGGTGGAGGTGGAATAATAATCCCCCACATCCCCAGCCTCGTAGCTGTAAACGGGCTGGGGCTCGGCGGGGATCTGCTCGAAGAACTCCCTCGCCACCTTCCCCTTCACAATTCCCATCAGCTTAACCGACCTCATCCTTCCCTCCCCCTCGGGGTTTGATTTTGGCCCTCCTCCCCCGAGGATCCCCCGGAGGGCTGGGGGGAATGGGAATATGTATACACCTCGACCTCGGCACCACACCACTGGCAGTGGTATGGTGCCTCATCAACGAGCACGTTTTTCCCCGTCCACTGCCCGCAATACGGGCAGTAGACGTTTCCTCCTGCCGACACCTCAGCGTACCACCTCATTATTCCTCCCCTCCTTTATTTCTGATTCCACGCCCCCCACAAAGGGGGGCTGGTGCGATTAAATCAATCCACCGGCTCCGGCTTCCTATATTTGATAATTTCCACTTCTCCCGCCCGGTAAGCTCCTCTCACCGAAGGGGGGCAATCCCTGAGACGAGCCACATAGTGGTTCGCCCAAGGGACTCCACATGCCCCAAACGTGTACCCCATCTCTTCGAGCCAATCTTTTACTTCATCTGCAGTAAGTTCGTCGGGCACATCTTCCACCACCAGCTTGGGTATGTGCTGGTGGGGGGTTCGGACGTGTATAAGATACACGACTGCCCACTTCGCCATCCTCCCACCTCCTTTTTGTTTTCAACCGGGGAATTTCACCCCGGCAGATTCCACTCTGGTGCGATTAAAAGGGAGAGGGGGGTAGAACCCCTCTCCCAAACAAGTAGATCTTTCAGCTTATTCCACTTTTGCGGTATCAGGGAGGAGAACATATCTCCGCTGGCGGCCTTCTCGGTAGTACCCTATCACCACATGGTGGGGTTTGAGGAAGTCTTTGAGAGTGTATTTCCTTCCGCAGAAATAACAGTGTTCGGGATCGCCGTAGAAAGTATTCTCAGCTCCACATCTGCACTTAAATTTCCACCGTGCAGAGGGGAGGTATTTGATGTAGGCTTTCAAGTGAGGAGAGGTTGTTAGATCGACATCCTCACCCATCCTCTCTGGGAGAGGGATTTCTGCCACAACCCTCTCCCCTTCCAAGTGTTCATACTCCCCATGAGGGAGGGGAGTGTGAACAAACTCCCTCCCACACTTCACGCACTTGTGTGTTCCTTTGTACCAGCTATAGTGAAGCTGATATGCCCCGCAGTGGGGGCAGATAACAGGAGTCGATATGTTCTCAATCTTTACTTTCCTCATCATCCTTCCTCCTTTTTTCTTCATTTCCTCCTTTTTTGGGACGGACCTCAGCAGTCCATCCCCTTCACCTTGATTTTTACAATAGGTATGTTGTACTTCTCAAAAGCCATGCGTCTCGGAGCGTAGTACCCCCTTCCTCCCCCGGGAGCAAAACCGGGAGAGTAGTAGGGGCCATGCGAGACATCCTTTACGAACTCGCCCTCCCCCTTCCTCTTAACGAGGAGGGCACCCCAGATCTCATAGAGCCCCCAATCCCTGTCATAGTCGTACCTCACCCATAGAGGAGTGAGGTACGGAGGCTCAGGTAATTCCTCTTCTACCACCACCGGAATGGATTCCTGTAGCGCCGTGAGCCGAATAATTTGTCTCTTCACCCTCCTGTTCACCCGTGCGTAGGGTGAACAGGTGAGAAGGAATCCATCTCCTACGAGAATATTCCTGTGTGGATCTATGGGCCTTCCTTCCTTCCTCCCCGCCCACATGAGGAGGCGGGAGAGGAAGTCGTACCCTTCCTTGGTGTTGGGAATGAAAGCGTTGATTGTGCGTTCTTCCATTCCTGCCCTCCTCCTTCCTATTTCCGCTGGGGATTAACCCAGCGGATTCCAGTTTGGTGCGATTAAAACTTCCTTCTAAAGCAGAAGGAGGGGAGGTGATGTCACCTCCCCTCCTTGTTAGGCAATTCAACCAGCGGCTCGGGATCACAGAGCCCACACGGGCATCTGTGATCCCAGTCTACTTTTACCCACCCCTTCTCCTCCCACTTCCTCAGCATTTTGTAACGCTGAGGAAGGGGAATGCTCCACAAGTTCTTCAGCATCCCCACCACACTTCTTACGGTGTGGCGGGGTACTCCTAACCGCAGTAAATGCTCTCGGAATTCCTGCGGCCTGAAGTTGATGATCATTCTCCCTCCTTTCCTTTTTAATTCCAGTCTGGTTCGATTAAAACAGGAGGAGAGGGAGTTGAACCCTCTCCTCCCCGTCTTACTTTACAGCTTTGGGGCAAATTTGCAATTGCACTGATCTGCGTTAATGGATCTGCATTCTCTGGTACCCAACACTCCAACATAACATGGAGGAGTGTCGAAGTACTCGTTCAAGAGCTCTAATAACCACCGTAGTTCCATTGCTATTTGGGAGAGTCGCTCGCACACGACTTGAGGTGCTACCTCCTTCGTGATATTGTACCTTTGTTCTCCTATATCGCTCTTTTCCTCTATTATGACAAATCTTCCATCATACATTTTGCCTATTCTCTTCATTCCTCCCTCCTTTTTTTGTTTTTTCCTATTCCACTATGGTGCGATTAAAACGGCAGGAGAGAGGGAGGTTATCCCTCCCTCTCTCCCTTCGTACTCTTCAGGGCAGATTAATCGTAATCCAGTATCCTACCACACTTTTTGCATCTTACGACCCGGTGAAGAGCACACCAACAAGGCCCGGAGAATTCCTCATAATCCTCGATTCCCTCACCACCACAGTGAGGGCATATATATTTGGACATCGCCGACTTCTCTTCCTCCTCAACATCATAAACTGGTTTGGTGACGATCTTTATTTCGAGAACCTTGGATAATCTCTTGAACTCTATTACTCTATATCCTTTCTCCCCATTCAGCGCCGCGAGTGCTGTTCTTCTGTCTTTCTTTTCTTCTATTAATGCTCTGGCTGTTTGCTCGTCCACGAGTTCGCGGGTTATTGCCTCCTGTTCAAACTGATACAGTTCCTTGCCAAATCTCTTGCATTGTTCATGAAGTTCACTCAGCAGTCCAAGCGGTAGTGCTTGAACCACCACACAGTGGTACTCTTTGATCTTCTCTCTTGTCTCAGAATTGTAGGTGGGGAATTGCTCCCATTCGTCACATACTCGTAACAATGCTCGTTTTTGCGCTTCGAGTAGTTGATGTCGGCCGATAAGCATTGCTTTTCTCATTTCCTCCCTCCTTTCTTGTATTTCCGGGGGAGGATTTCTCCTCCCCCGGATTCCAATTGTGGTTCGATTAAAACCTCGGGGAGGGGAGTAGAACCCCTCCCCTACAGAGTATGATCTAACTCGGGTTTGCTTGCAGTTCCCAGAGATATTGTCCTTCTCCCCCCTCCGAGGGGAAGAGAAGAACAGCATCGGGGTAGACGTGAAGTTCACGTCCCCCGGCAAGCTTTATGATGAGAAAATCATGTCCCCCTCTACGCCCGATTTCATAGTGGGCGAAGACGAATTCCTCATCTGTCCCCCCGTCAGGGGAGATATATCTGTGTATTGCGGTTAGTACCGGATACTTCATCATCTCCTCCCTCCTTCCTTTTTATTCCACTGTGGTGCGATTAAATCTCGGGGAAAGGGGAGATGGTGTTGTGGGGGAAACACCATCTCCCCCTGTCCTCCTCATCTGGGTTTCATCCTCCACAGGGGAAGGACTCGAACCTTCCTCCTCCCCTCCCCCACAAGGGGAGGTTTCCTTACCTGCGGAGGATTACTCCCCAGATGAGGAGTAATCCCCGCCGGAGAGGATTTTAAGTCCTCTCCGGCTGTATCGATATTCTATTCTTGAGTTGTTCAAAGATTACTGGATCGAGAGACAGGACAAATGGCAATGGGAGAGAATAGGAACACATCTCAGCTTTTCTCAGCCTACACATCACAAACTCTGCATCCTTGATGACAACAACTCGTTTCATCTTGTGTGGACAGAAGTTCCTATAACCACATATCCACCTCATCAACTCACCTCCTCCCCAGTTTTTATTGCCCTCACCCAGCGAGGTATGCTGGATGAGGGTAAATGTTTCGTAAAGATTTGCGAACAAATCTGTAATTGAATTGTGTAAGTCTACAAAAGTTGCGATCAAGATCAGATATATAAGTGTATGTGGTAAACATTTGCGTATTTGAGCAATCATCATTTTTACATATCCTGATCCCTTTGCCTACAAGGGCACCATTCCTGTTCACCCTTATTCGGGTGAACAGGATATAGTTTTTGTCGAGAGCTGGTCTCATCACGGTGAGGAAGATAGAGATGCATACTCGGATATGCTCTCTTCTTGTCATTATTGTCCTCCTTATCTTATTGGAGGCGCGAAAAAGCTTTTTCGCGCCTCCATTATTAATAAGCGGCGCCGGCGCCGCGAAATGTGACCTTATTCCAGCACACGCATCTTCAGCCCTTGCAAATCCTCGACAACTGAACTGACAAATTCCTATTCTGCTGGTGTTCTGGTGTTCTGGAGATCCAAAATGGGCTTTCTCAAGTTCTCCCTTTGTGGACACAAAATTCCTCCAAGTAGAGGACAGCTGTATTGCAAATAATTGCAAACTTGTGCTGTTGTGAACAAAAACAATAGTGAAAATGTGGAGTAAAGAAAATTGAGGTTACACAAGAGTTAAGAAAAGAAAACTCGAGTTCTTGTGGATTCAGAAACATGAGTAAAATAGGAGAAAAATTCATGGTGGAATATTGTGGTAAAAGTGCGTTCAAGAAAATGTGTGAACAGCAGAGAAAAGTAAAGACAAAAACATGAGGATCCTGTGAAGTTCTGTAAAATCAAGAAAACTTAGAGAAAATGAGGATTTTGTAAAGTCAAGAAAATTCGATTAGCAATGAGAAAATTTTGTGAAAAAGAAGTTTGGCTTTATTGGGAAATTGTGAAAAAGTCAAGAATAGCAAATAGCAAATAGCAAAATAGCAAAATAGCAAATTTTGACTTGACAAAAGCTCAAGTAGAAAGTGAATTGCAAGCGATTGCAATTGCAAATAATTGCAGGTTCGTCACAATTTGGCTTTGTGAAGCGTTTTATACTTAGTGGAAGCGGCCGAAAACGGCCGAAAAAAATTCTGGAAGGAGGAGGAGGAGGATATGGCAAGGAAACTTAGTCAACAATTAAAGGAAGAAGTAGAGGTTAGAGAAAAGAATAACAACATAGACGCAGTAGAAGAGATTATTGCTATGATCAGCCAAAACAGTGAACTTAAAAACAAAATTTTGGCAAGACTAAAGGGGGACCCTGCAGAAAAAACAAGAAAAGAGAGAGTAAGAGAAAGAATAGCGAAATACCTACCGCAAAAACAATTAATTTGTGAAATAGAGAATCAGCTGATTAGCTGCAAGCCTATTCTATTCCAGAAAACGCATTCGATAGGTTACAATGGAGTAGGAAAAATTGAATTGAATGGAGAGAGGTATCAAGTTGTAATTAACGTTGTGAAAATTGGACACAAGCTTACAGAAGAAGAAGTACAGGAAATAATGAACGTCTAATATCAAGTCCCTCGAGG
>Ga0190309_1000071_pt1 | contig 35328 bp, 62 predicted proteins | sample 48700767_MG_FD_161656 | JGI IMG/M metagenome (GOLD analysis project Ga0190309, IMG submission 161656) | Hydrothermal vent sediment bacterial communities from Southern Trench, Guaymas Basin, Mexico - 4870-07-6-7_MG | ecosystem: Environmental > Aquatic > Marine > Hydrothermal vents > Sediment ... | reverse complement strand
GGGAATTGGAGTAAGAGTATCAGCGGATGGGCAACTCCAGATAGTTGGGGACTTCTGGGGTATACCCAGATCCGAGGTAGAGAAGTTCAGGCAAATGCTAGTACAGAGGTACACGGCAAATGCCCTAGCATACGCACTGGGGACTATGGGATATTCAGTAGCGAAGCAGGAGGCAGAAGAGCAGATACTCATACGGGCAGTCCAGTACTAGGGGTGGAAGGATGCGTGAGATCAGGGTAACAGTTGGAAAGGATGGGAAGGTAAAGATAGACATGATAGGGTACGTAGGGCAGGCATGTCTCCTCGATGCAGACAAGCTAATAGGACTGCTGAAAAGTCTGGGAGTGGATGTGAGTGATATAAGCACAGTGCTCAAGCCAGAGGCATTTGCTACCGTAGACGTGAGGGCGAAGAGCGAGGTGCGGGAGGAGAGATGAGGGCGGTAGTAAAAGTAACCATAGAGTATGAATACAAAGGTAGTAATCTAGTCGAGTATGTCGTAACTCTGGAAAAGTTCATAGGAGAGACGACATATCTAAGGGATAAAAGGATTTTCCTGAAGGGGCATGAGGATGAAATGGCGAAGTACATAATCGAAATGGTTGGGTGGGAGCTTAGGTGAGAGTGGTGAGGAGAGACTTCATAATCATAGATAAAGATGGAACAGTCTATGTATACCACGATAACATGCACAGACAGGACAGGGATGGGAAGAGGCTAATCGAACAGCTCAAAAAATTGGGATTAAAGTTCAGAATAGAAACACTATACTGTGCATAATTTTTCTATCGGGTTTTTTCTATCGGGTGAAATCGTGGGAGATGTAATAGTAGTATTACAGGTGGCAAGAGAAATAGTAGATGATGTGAGAGAGCAGATAGGAGAACCCGCTGAAGTCATAAGCTACCTAAAGACACTAGCACCAGTCGAATTTCCAAAAGTAGCAGTCGAAGTCTATAAGAAGATAGTCAAATACGCTAGGGAAAGTGGGGAAGTATCACTAGTACTATCATGTCCAATAGGGCTGGCATTCCAGATAGGACAGCTAATCGGACTAGGAAAGTACAGAATACAGGTATACCAATATATATTTGGAAAGTACCTTAGGATACCACCATTAACCAGATATCATCTCAAGTATGGGGAGTGAGATAAATGGTGAGCGAGAGGGAGATGAGAGAGATAAAGGAAAATATCTGGAAGGCAGTGTCTGATGAGTGGAGGGCAAGAAATCCTAAGTTCACACCACCTCAATATGCACAATCCTACCAGCGTGCAATCGAGAGATGCTATATCGAACCACTACTCGAAAAGTATGATATTGATACTGTTCTGGAAATAGCTAGATCCATCCTAGGCGGAAAGGACTTCAGGCTTCTCCAAGAGATCATTAAAAGGGTTGAGAGTAGAAAATAGAGGTTGAGGGTCAATAGCTTTAAATATTTTGTATTTTTCGGGTAAGGATGGGGGCATGGAAACCCGCTATAGACCTCTTGAAGAGATATTCGCCAAGAGGAGGGAAGGATTACTCAAATTGGCTAGGGGAGAAGAGTTAACCTTTGAGGAAAAAGACCTCCTCTATAATTTCCTGAACTTTGAGACATGGCACAATCTAACAAAGCTCCTAGTAGAGATGAGGAAGGGGAAGCTGAGTGAGGAAAGCGAGAACCTCATCAAGTTCCTAGGTCTCAAGGGACTGGACTGGCACACTATAGACAGGATCAGGGATGGACTACACAGGTATCTGGAGAGGAACTACACTAGGGAACTGAAAATTCACGGCAGGTATATTAACGAGGCATTCGACCTAGCCATAAAGGATGCATTCTACAACCTATACGAACACTACGACTGCATGATAAAGGTCAGTAAGGACAACATATTCGCCTCCTGCTCCAACAAGAGGAACATTAACGTGAGGCTCAAGTACTTGGGAGCTGGAGAGCATAAGCTAGAGACCAGTGGGACAATCAGGGTAGAAACCTATGATTTCGTTCCATCCATGCCAGACTACGATGTGAAAGTTAGGGACGGGGAGGTTGAGATAAGTACTGATGATAGTAGATTTCTCGAAACAATTACCTACTTCCTAGATGGTTGGAACTTGGAGTGCGGGAAAATAAATGAGGAGAACGGAAAGTTCGTAGTAGTATGTCGGGGTGATCCAGAAGATATAGAGAACGCTATCGATGAGCTGAAAGAGGAGGACTACAACCTATGGATCGAGACATCACTAGATGACATTCCAGATCTGGTAAAGTCCGAAGACGTGAAGAAGATAATCGGGCTAGACGAGAACATAGAGTGTACTGTACTAGATGCGTACCACATAAGGCATGAGTGGGGGGAGTGGGGCTACGAGGGTGGTGGGGGAGACTATTTAATACTCTCCTTCTCATGTCAGGGTAAGATAAAGCCGAGAACTCCAGAGGAAGAACTTGAGATAAGCGAAAGGCTGTCATCACTCCTTGCATTAATTCAAGAGGATTAGCGATCTGATTTTTAAACCCCGTTAGCCTCTATTCTCGGGGACTGATGTGGAGGTAGTGGACGAGAGGATAGAGTCTCTCCTAGAGATAATAAAGAGCGAGATAGGTGAGATACCACTATCAGAAGTGGATAGGCATCCAGACGTGAATTTCGACCCACTCGCACTATCATTCCTCAGGGGGGAGATTAGCGAGGAGGAGCTAGTGGGTAGGGCAGAGTACAAGGAGAAGTCCTACACTCTAGTGATGGGCGAGTTCATGAGGTTCGATAAGAGTAGGGAGTTCATGGAGAGTGTAATTCCTAAAATAGATCAGAGGATGATCGCAGTAACCTACGGGTATAAAGTGATATGTCCAGTCTACGAGGAGGATGCGGTACTCCTGCACCTAGCCTACGTATCCTCAAGCAGAGACTTCAGGAGGTTTGAAGTACTCAGTGAGGAGTACGATAGGTTCGTGGATCAGTGGATAGTGGCAAACTGGGATGCAATGAGGTATGCTGAGTGGCTCTACGAGTACGATATGGTCTTAAAGCCAAAACTAATAGTACTCGACTACTACAGGAGGTGGAGGGACTACATAGACGTATACGTACTCCCACCAGTAGAGCACGACAAGTACTGGATGGTAGAAGTGTACACGGCAAGACAATTGAAGGGAATCCTGATAGGAAGGGGAGGGAGGACTGTGAGAGAACTCGAAGTAAAGCTTGGAGAAGAGCTTGGAGGCGAGGTCAGAGTCCGAGTTGAAGAATCACCACTCATAACAGAGAAGTACTACAGGGATAATCCAGAGCTACCAGATGATCCTAGAGTACTGGAACTACTGGCTAAGATAATACCACTACTCAGAGAACTAGAGGAGTACATTCCACTAGAGCAATTGATCGACTGGTATAAGGCATTTGGGGATGAAATGGATCTAAAGGGCATAAAGGAATTCCTTAAGAGCAGTTGGAAGACCTAGATTTTTTGAATTACTTTCGGGGGTGATAAACATGGAGAAGAGAAAACACCAGAAGATCGGAAAAGTATGCCTATGGCTCAGCGGACTATCTGCTGGGCTATCGGTCTGTGCATTATTTGCATGTCCTGCTAGAGTTGTGAGCGTTCCAGTGTGTATCGTATTAGCACTGCTATTGCTGTGGATCGGTCTGAAGAAGCTGAAGAAGAAATAGAGCTATAGAGAACAGAGCTGTACGAGGAACTCTTCTTTTTTCAATCCTCTTTCGGGAAAGTTTTTATGGAGCAATTGCCCCCTATAATCGGGTGTGGTTATGAGCGAGAGGGTAGAGCTGAAGGGGTACTTCCTGACAGTACACGGAGCGAGTGAGGGTAGGCTCTACACTACACTTGACATCACTAAAATACCAGCACAGGATAGGCTTAAGTTCATTAGAGGACTTGAAGACCTTTTGTCAGAGATAGATGAGGTCTATGCAGGTGAGACCGAGAGGATAAGGGGGAGAACGATAGTTGGTAGGTTCAGGAGGATCGCATATGGGGAGGATATACGGAGAATTAGGACTGTGAAGTTCACACCCCTACCATCCCGAATACCGAATAGAGTGAAGAAGCTAAGGGACTACGTCTACGATAAAGTAAACACACTCGCAATAAAGATCCAATCCCTAGGGTTTGCTGAGGTAAGGAGGAACATCTACCTAGTCCCAGAGGAGAATGTAGAGAAGCTCGTGAAGGCGGTCAATAAGGCAAATCAGGAGATAGAGAAATTGAACAAGATGATCGAGAGCTACCTACAATCACCACTATTCAAGAGGATAGTAGACTACCTATCCCTCTACGACCTGTACATACCCAAGGGCGGGTACTGGATACCCAAATCAACCCTAAACCTCATAGCAGTCAGACTAGATGCCAGTATAGTAGATGAGTGGGCTAGAAGAAGCCCAGAAGTAGCGAAAATGCTAGAGGAGGCACAGGAGAACATAATCAAGAGCACAGTAGAGGAGTTCAGGAGGAGAGTGAGAAAAGTACTCGAAAGAGAGTGGAAGAGTAGATTAGCAGTCAAGAAGAGACTTGAAGAACTGAGAGAACTAGCTACTGGTGTAGGACTGAGAGCACTAGCCGAGAGTGTAATAGTACCACTAGTAGAACTATGCGATAGAGAAGATGCACTAGTACAGTTGAAGAAGAGAGAGATAAGGGATGAAGTAGATGAGAAGATAGTATCCCTACTAGAACAGCTATGACCAGAGCAAATATTTAAGCCTGCTCTCGATACAATCTTGGTGAGTGGTTTGAGGAAGCGATGGGTCTGCATGAACTGCGGGCACAGGTTCGAGACGGCTTGGATACCATTCACTATGGTGAAGTGTCCAAAGTGCGGGAGCAACCTAGTCCACAGGATAGATAGGATGAGGGGTAGGGGGTACGGTAGAAGAGCGAGAAGAGGTATCTGTCGCTCCTAATTTAAGGGGAATATTTTTCTAACACCATTTGAATATTTTTCGGGATGGTGGGAAAGTACGAAGTGCTAGTGAGATGCCGAAAGTGTGGACAGCCCCTAGGCGTGGCAGTCTGGCACTCGTACACACCACTAGACGTGGCGAAGAGCCTAGGCTTCAGGTGTCCAAAATGCCTAAGACCACTACCGATGAGTGTGGAAGAGCTCCAGAAGGTGATGCTCCTCAAGATCAAGCCAAGACGGAAAAAGCTGAGGAGGAAAGGACAATATTTTCACTCAACTCCAGAGATCGGATATATTATAGAGGTCGGGAGGATCTAATCGGGGGCGGGGATGGACGAGAGGAAGGCTACTAGGATAGTACTCGACTATATCAAAAAACACTCGCACAGCACTCGAATGAACATATCCAGAATGACAGGAATACCCTACTGGCTAGTCCTCAAGATAGTGGATAGGCTTGAGAAGGAGGGGAAAGTAGTCATAGTGAAGCATGGTAGGAGAAAGAAAAAGACTGTAGTAATTCCAACCGAATGGTAGCATCGGGTGAGAAAGTATGGGATGGAAAGTAGAACTAAGGGCTAGTGAGAGCAAACTATTTGAGGTAGTGAAAGCCGTAAGAAAGAGGTTTTCACCCTCCTCGATATGGTCAATAAAGAGGGAGGACGACAACTACTTCATCATAACGTTCATGGCAACATCATCACTGGAGGAGACACTACGGATACTAGGAGAAGAGGATCTGTTGTACTACTTAATATCTATCGAGGCGATGTAGATGAGGGTGGTGTTGGAAGTTGAAAGGGAGAAACTCATAGAGACGTTAAAGTTCATAAGAGATGTCTTTAGTGAAGCACAGATAGAGAGAATAGAACACGTATCCTATAAGGAAAAGGACAAACGCACATTCTGTGAAGAAAAGGACATTTTCCGTGTGGCATTTAGGGTAGAATTGACTGCGATGACGATCATAGACACTCTCGACTTCTACAAAAAACTGGATCTTTTGAAACTCATGGAGAGGGTGTAGATGGCTCGTATTAAAGGAACTTCCTTTGTTAGTAGATTCCGTAGGGAGCGGTTAAGGGAACTCGAATACACTCTAAGGTGGTATGAAGCGGAGAACAGGAGAATAGTAGATCTGTTTAGGTTTCCTGAGATAAACGAGAAGGTATTTTTTAGACAGTATCGGGTGGGGACATGAAGTTGGAGGAAATAGAGGAGTTAGCCAAGAAAATTCTGGGAGCTATGCAACCGAGTTTTGCCGACTATGCAGGTTATCGAGGAGAGTTCAGGGCGAAGAATAAAGAAGAAGCAGTTCTAGCCTTCATGAACACTATCTGGGCAACACCAGCAAGTATGACCCTCTACGCTGGGCTCATGCTGGGATTAAGATGTCCAAATGTCTTCTATGTGTACAGGAAGAGAGGGAAGGAGGGTATCTATAGGGTTCGTCTGGAGTTCTACAAGGATGATCTAACAATAACCCCCTACTGGGATATTGAGGTTGTGAAGAAGGGGAAGAAAAAGAAGAGGGTCTACTACTGTGAATTGAGAGACTATGGTGTTGTAGTAACTCGCTTAGGTACCATAAGACCAATATTAAAGCTCTGAAAGTAGTGAAATTTATTGGTTTTTCTCCCTATAAATGTCGGGTGGGAATGTTGATCAGGAGAGAAGTGGAAAGGTTCAAAGAGGAGCTTAGGGAAGCACTTATCTCTCTAGTGGTCAAGGAGAGAGTGAGCAGGTACAGAAAGAAGCTTAGGGAAACGTATGTGAACAACAGGGATGAGTTCAGGGAACTGATAGAGGAGATAAGAGATGCTATCCTCAAGATTGCGAAGAAGCGAGAGCCTAAAGCACCCCTACTCCTAGGTGCTATCCTCTCGAACTACTTTATATTCCTGTTAGCACTCTATAGGTATGTAGCGGATCACACAGATCTGGACGATGAAAAAGTGGCGATGGAGATGGCTCACTATACTATAGCAGATATCTATGCAGTACTAGAAGCTAGGAAAGAACTGAAGAGGTGAGATAATGTATTATGTTCTCAGGTGTCCTGAGTGTGGACTTTTAGTAGAAGCGGACTTCACCTCCACCAACCTAAAGTGTCCTAGGTGTCTAGGAAGGCTAGAACTGTGGGGGATTTATGCATCAACCTCATATACCTGCACCAATCTCGGCTACTGGACTATAGTTGAAGACCATCCTAATTTAATGGTGAGCATATGGCATCTAGGATGAGGTTCATCAACTTAATATTCAATAAGATGATCTCCAACCCTAGATCCGATAGGATGTTTCCGATAGTGAGCACCACTTGGAACCCAGTCTCAGGTTGCTATCATGAGTGCAAATATTGTTACGCTAGGAGGTTAGCCGAGACCAAGCTGAGGCACACTCCTAGGTACAGGAGTGGTTTCACTCCGAGGATCAACTTCAAGGCTTTCCGCAAGAGGTTCAAGAGAGGCGAGATAGTATTCCCAGTGGACATGGGAGATTTATTCGCAGAGGGAATACCAAAAGAATGGGTACTCAGAGTACTGAGGCATATTGAAAGGTACCCGAAGACCTACTTCCTCTTCCTCACTAAGAACCCCTCTCGATACCACGAGTTCTTGGAACACTTTCCCGAGAATGCGGTCTTGGGGGCAACTATTGAGACGAATAGAGATGATCTATACACCGAGCACAGGATATCGAAGGCACCACTACCCAGCAGGAGGTATAGGGCTATGGCTAAACTGGAATGGGATCTCAAGTTCATCTCAATAGAGCCAATACTCGAATTCGACCTAGATGAAATGGTCAAGTGGGTGAAGGATATAGACCCAGTACTGGTATTCGTGGGATACGACAACTGGAACAACAAGCTACCAGAGCCCAGCTACCACGATACACTAAAATTAATAGATGAACTAGAGCACATCACACTAGTGATCAGGAAGACCATCAGAAAAGCATGGTACGAAGTATGATTTTTTAATCGGGTGTTGAGAAAAAATAGAAAAAACTATTTGGTTGTCTGTGCCACTCTCTTCTTCAGTCTATAGTACGCTATGGATATGCCTATTGCCAGTGCAATAGTGACTAGTGAGCCCAGTAGTGTTAAGAACCTCACCCTATTGTTCAGTTCGTCATTCAGCCGTGCAATCTCCTCCTTTAATTTAGCGTTTTCATCTCTTAATGTCTTGATCTCTTCATTAGTCTTATCTAATGCTTTACCCAATTTACCTATGGCGATACCTAGTACTCTCAAGTCATCTTCTATCTTCTTGAATGTCGAGTTAGCCTTAACCTCGAAGTCCCTCAATTGCATCCTAGTCTTATTCAGCGATTTAGCCAGCAGTCTCGAAGCGTTATAGAGGACTACTAGCTTGTATATCGTCTTTTTAATTGCATCTGCGTGGTTTTCTAGTATCGTATAGGTCTCGTTAAGGGATTTCGAGTGATTCGAGAGAATAGAGTAGACTTCATCGAGTGCCATCTTGTGGTTCTCCAGCACATCATAGATTTCTCCTATCTGCCTACTGTTCTCCTCGACAGCATGCGATAGGTCGTTCAACGCCCTATTTACACCCCCCAGTCTACTGTTTAAACTGTTCAACTCTCCCACTACATCCACACCATTTACTTTCACGATGACATCTTTCGTCGGGGAGGTCACGTTCACCCATACCTCTACCACATCTCCATCCTCGGTTACTATCCTTAAGTATAGTACTGAGCTATCGGATGTGTTGTTGGGCTCTCCGAGAGTGGAGCTCATTTCGGCTAGCACTAATACTAGCACTAACAGGCTCGCTATTACTATGGCTTTTTTCATTTTCTCACAGTTATGAATTATAAAAGGACATATAAGTTTATAACTATGAAAAATGATTGTAAATGTTATGTTTAAATATGTGGAAAAATAACTTTAGTGATGAAAAATACCAATCTAGCGGTGGAAATGATGAAGAAGATTAAATCCCCCCACATCCTCAAGTTCGCTCTTGGGGAGTGGAGTGGGGATGACGGGGAGAGGGGTCACCACTTCCCTGTGAAACCCCTAGACCCTAAAAGGTGGTTCGTGTTGGAGGTGGGAGTATGAAAAAGTCGTTAATACTACTACTGGCAGTAGTATTAGTAGTAGCACTACCACTAGCCAAAGCATCGCCAACAGGGCTTTGGGTATGGGTATCGGCGAATGATGGTTTCACTACAGAGATTAATGCTTATGCCGATCCTCATGAGGCTGATGATGGAAATGAGGATTACTACACAAAGACTCTTCACTCAGTGGTTGACACATCCAAGGGATCTATGTTTGCCTATCTCACGATGGATCAGCCAGATTCTCCAGCAATAACCTTCTCTGAGGGAGTAGATTCAGAGGGATGCTTCTCTGAATATCTCGTTGTACATACAATCGATCCTGAGACAGATAGTCAAGAATACACGGCTTGCTTTATCGTAGGAAGTTCTGGTGAGGTCTTCAAGTATATCGGGACGACAAGCCCCGGAAAGTATTCGACATTACGTATAGATATAAATTATATAACCGATCCCTTGGTACTCGCTGGTCATTATGATGAATCCGACTATGGAAGAACAGTAATTGGAGTTGGCTTCTGGGCAGACGAGTATGTCAGAGATAGCAGTATTAGTCTAGGTGGCTTCGAGGATGAGGGTGAAGGTAGGTACGCAGAGTTTAACGTAATCGGAAGTTATAACGTATACGGAAATGTGAACGTTAATACTGATGGATCAGCAGAAATAGATATTGAGGTCATCGACCTGATTGACGAGACTGAACTGATAGGAGAGATAGAAGTGATCACTAATAACTAAGAACAAACAGGATAATATGAGGGTGTTTCGCAGTTCGAGGGCTAGAAGATTTTTATTATTTACTACTCTCCTCCTCATAACTATTGATTATTTCTCATCCTACTATTTCACGACAGCCTATGCCCATGCTGGTGTCTACGAGAAGAACCCGCTATTGAGAAAGGTCTTCTCTCTTTCTCTTCCTATAGTATTCCTCTACTATCTCGGTATAATCCTTCTAGTGATAGTAGTTACCAAGTGCCTAGCTCTCTTCAAGGACTACTTTGAGAGGAAGGGGGTAAGGGTCTATGTAGACCCTAGTATCCTATTCCTCCTTATTTTATCCATTCTTTGGGCGATTACGATAGTGGCTAATATCCTAGAGCTAATTGCTTTGCTTGAGCATTAGTTTTTTAATCGAATGTGCTTTAATCGGGTGAAAGCGGTGAGAAATATGAAAGAGGATATCAAGATAACACCACTGTACTTGGACAGAGTACTCCAGTTCGAGATCGAGTACGCTCATAGCATTAACGAGATGAGGGATATGGTCATCGAGCTGACTAGAGAGCTCAGGAACTGTCTGCACAAGTACACGAAGGAGAGTGGTGGTCTCCCACTCGTAGTAGTGCTTGAGAGCCTGATGGATCTGTGTGCTGAAGTATGGGTACGCTTCCTCCTCGATCTGAGTAGGGATTACAGCGAGGTAGTGGCTAAGGAGGCAAATCTAGTCCTCCAGAAACTGTTTGGAATGAAGATAATCCACTACACGGAGTTAATAAAGGAAGAGGAGGGAGAGGAAGAGTGATAAGCAGAGGGGAGAGGTTAGAGATAAGGGAAGTTCTCTGGAAGGCAGTATGTGATGAGTTGAAGGCAAAAGACCCTATGTTTAGAGTGCTTCAAGATGCACAGTTCTACCTCTGGAGTGCTGAGAGGGAGGTTTCATGGCTAATCGAGAAATACGGTCTTGAAACCGTTCTGGAAATAGCAAAATCCTACTTCAAGGATGATAAGTTCAAAACCATCCAAGGGATCATTAAAAGAATAGAGAGGAAGAGAAGGAGTGGGAATGAGTATGATTGTTGAACTCCTATACGAGGATAGGCTAAAGGAATACCTTGAGAGATGGAGGGAGAGGGAGAAAGAGAAGAATGTAGTCCACGTTACGGAGCTGTTAACATGCCCCCTAAAGATAGAGTTCCTGTTAAAGTACCCAGAGATTGGGAAGGGACAGCTACTCAATAGTGCATTCCTAATGGGAGTACTACTACACAAGGGACTAGTAAAGTTCCTCAGCGAACAGAGCACCTACAAGGTCTTGGAAGAGGTCGAGGTCAAGAGGAAGATTGGAGAGTGGACGGTAAAGGGGAGGGTCGATGCTTGGCTGGTCAGAGAGGATGGAGAGGAGATAATCGTGGAGATAAAGACTTCAAGGAGAGATGTGGGCATTCCATACCAGCACCATATAGAACAGCTAGAACTATACCTATGGCTGACTGGGGTAAAGAGAGGGCTTTTAGTGTACATCACACCCGATAGGGTAACAGAGTACGAGGTCAATACGCCAGCAACTGATGAGGAGGTCATGATGTATATTGAGGACTTCATCAAGAAGAGTAAGGTTCCTAGGTTTGACTGGGAGTGTAAAGTATGTCAGTGGGCTAACATATGCAATAGAAAGAGAGCTTAGTTTTTTCAATCGGGTGGAAACTTGAGTGGAAAGAGTTATGAGAGGGTCAGGTGGTTGATAGAATTCCTAGAGAACCTAGAAGCACAGGGCTTTATTGATGTTCCGCCAGTAGATGAATTCGACAGGATGGTAAGGGAGTACCTCGTAGCACTAGGGGTTTGCCGATTTATAAAGGAGGATGAGATGTGGGTTGGACTTATAGATGAGGATAGGGTTGTAGTGTTCAGGAGAATAATAGAGAAGTTGTTTGAAGAGGAGAAGAAGTAGTATGAACCCTTAAGCTCATGGTGTGGAGTATGGGATTTCAACATGTGAAGGCGGAAATACTACCACGAGCATGGGAGGAGAGCATCCTTTCCCTAGCCAAGAACGGTAGAGTGGTCATGACCGAGTATAGAGAGAAGTCGTTAGACATATCAGTAGCAATAGAGGTTCTGAAACCCCTCGAAGAGCCCAGAATACACTTAAAGGGAGTGGTCGTGGGAAAACTCTCGCAACTATTCGATTATGTGGATGAAGTACTAGAGGGAACTGCCGACTGGAGGGTTGGGAAGGACTGGCACTACACCTACCACGAGAGGTTGTTCAGGTATGGGATACCTAGTGCCTTCTACACACGGACAGGAGAGGAGATAGAGTCTGGGTATGTGAACCAGATAGAGTACATGGTGTATAAACTGGCGGAAGCACCCTACTCAAGGAGGGCAATTGCCGTGACATGGCAGGCATGGAAGGACACCAAGACAGACAGTCCCCCATGTACCATTTATCTCTTTGCCAGAGTAGTTGATGGAAGACTGTGTATGCACACACATATGAGATCGAATGACTCTCTCAAATGTGCATTCATGAACATGTACGCCTTTACAGAACTCCAGAGGAGGATAGCCGAGAGACTGGGTGTTGAAGTGGGCTACTACCTACACATAGCAGACAGCTATCACGTCTACGAGAGGGATTGGAAGTGGTTTAGGAAATTTGTCGAACAGATAGAGAGTGGAAAGTCCGAGAGGTACTGGCTTACCACAGAGGAGTACAGGAAGATTGCGGAGAGGAAGGTGGGAAAATGAGAATTCGCTGGATGCGTGAGGGTTACAAGTTCCTTCCAGTGCTAGAATTAGAGAGGATTGAGGCTTTTGTGGGTGATTTGAAATCAGTATTAGATGAGTTTGCTAAGGAGATGTTAGAGGTAGGTTTTCTAAGAGGGGATCTCTGTGAAAGGGTGGATGAGCGTGTTAAAGAGTTAGCTAAAAAGCATGGTCTAAAGCTTGAGGAAAAACCATCTTTCAGTTGGCTTATTAGTGTGGAGTTCCCTCAGTACGAGATAGATGAGTTTGATGTCTGTATGATTAAGTGTAGCCTTGTGGGGAAGGTGGTGTCGGTAGTAGCGGACTTCAAGTCAGTATATGAGAATAATAAACTAAAAGAATACGAACTAGAGGAGATCAGGCTCAGTGTCATCAGCAATCCATTTGAGGATGAGGGTGGATTTGAGGAGGAGTACATAGAGGAGTACGATTTCTATTGAGGTAGTTTAAATTTTTTATTATTCAAGATCTCTCTTTCGGGGTGGGGGTATGAAGGTTGTTGAGTGTCCTAAGTGTCGTTCAAGGCTATTCAGGCTTGAGGGGAGGTTCGAGGTGAAGGAGAAGTACGGATGGATCGTAGGAGAGGTATACGCAGTATGTCCAGAGTGTGGGTATAGGATGCCTATATTCTCCAATTTCTTCAGGTAATACTTTCAGCGAGCTATTCCAAAACTTTATTTTTTCAAACAGCACTAGGGTAGATGGCTTTTTCGGGTGATCCTGTGGATCTGGTCGAGGAGATAAAGCGGATTGATGAAGAGTACAGGAAGCAGACAGATCCGAACATCTGGGAGAACGCCAACACATACTACTCCTACTCTTGGTGGATATCCTACTTCGTCGATAGGATGATCAACAGACCCGAAGTACTATCAGAGTACCTGCCCAAGAGGGCAGTTGCCCGCCACTACAGAGGCGACATACACATCCACAAACTACCACTAAGTCTCTGGATCGGTTATTGCTGTGGTTGGAGCCTCGAAAATCTCCTTATCAAGGGACTACGGGCACCATTCCTAACAGCAGTACCACCCAGACACATCGACACAGCACTAGCACAACTAAACCAGTTCATCCTAATGTCATCACAGGAATGGTCAGGAGCACAGGCAGTGAACATATTCGACCACTACATAGGAGTGTACGTGGTAGAGGAGAAGGTACCCTATAAAAAGCTAGTACAGGAGATACAGAGGTTCGTATTCAATACAAATTATCCCCTCAGGGTGGGGTACCAAAGCCCATTTGTCAATATCACATTAGGAATTGGGCAGATAATGAAGGACATACCGCTAGTCTTCAGGGGAGAGTATGTGGATGATACGGTTGAATCCTACATGGATGGAGTAATAGCAGTCAACAAGGCGATCATAGACACCTTCATGAAGGGCGATAGGTATGGTAGGTCATTCTCATTCCCGATAATGACGATACCCATATCAGAGGGGTTCGACTGGAATGGTAGGCGTTGGGGTGATCTGACCGATAGGATATTCGAGTTAACGGCTAGGAGGGGGTCGTACTACTTCTTAAACGGCTATAGTGTGGATGTAAATTCATTAATGGCTATGTGCTGTAGGCTTACCATAGATATGGAGGCTGTCAGGGGCATATGGGCAATACCGCCATCGACAGGCTCGATAAACTACATATCAATAAACCTACCGAGACTAGCACTACTGGATAGAGAGGGAAAACAGGACTTCGAGGAAGGACTACTAGATGCTATGGAGAGTGCCAGAGAATGCCTAAACGCCCAGAGGAGGAGGGTAGAGGAGAGCTTCAAGCAGGGGCTAATGCCCCTATCCAGAGAGTACCTCCCATCCCTAGAACACCACTACAACACAATTGCCGTGATAGGGCTACCAGAAATGGGTGCAATTCTAAGGGGAGTACCACTAGAACCCACCTACATGAGTGAGATAGTCGAAGAGGAGAGGAAAGTACTGGAGTTCATGCTAGGAGTACTCGATGAGTTCAGTGAGGAGGATGGAGTAGCCTACAACCTAGAGGAGGCACCAGCAGAGAGCACAGCACACAAGTTCGCAAAAGCAGACCTCAGGATGTTCGGTGAGAGGGAGTGGATACCAGTATTCGATGGGGAGCCCATGTACAGCAACTCGATAGTACCGTACTATGTAGAGATGTCGCTATGGGAGAGGGTAATGCTTGAGGCTAGAGTACAGAAGCTCTTCACAGGCGGAGTAATGCTACACATATTCCTCAGGGAGTGTGTAGAGCCAGAGGTAATCAAGAAGCTGATCTACAGGATATGCACCAACACCGACATAGTGTACTTCTCTATAACCCCATCACTAGTAGTCTGCAAGAAGTGCGGAACAACCGAACCGGGACTATACGAGAAGTGTCCAGTATGCGGTTCCGAGACCGAGATATGGAGTAGGATAGTGGGCTACTACAGACCAGTAAGAAACTGGCACCCAGCAAGGAGAAAGGAGTTCTGGCACAGGCAACACTACAGTGGGTGATCATAATACCGAAGCGGGATCTGAACTCGGTTTTTTCTCATCGGGTGAGAACATGGTAGTGCTGACTGGAAGGGAAGTTGCTAAGCATGTCGAAATAGGGGATAAGGAACAGGTACAGCCAGCAGGAGTAGACCTCACAGTTAGAGCAGTCTACAGGATAGAGGGGAGGGGGGCACTCATGAAGAACGAGATAGCACTACCATTCCTGACCAGAATAGAGCCAGTAGAGATGGAGGGGAAAAGCCTCTACCACCTGAACACTGGATCATACCTGATCAGGTTTAACGAGGTAGTGAGGGTACCGAAGGACTGTATAGGGCTGATACTCCCAAGATCCAGTCTAATGAGAATGGGTGCGGATACAGTAGGGGCAGTATGGGAGCCCGGCTACGAGGGGAGAGGAGTATGCCTACTGGTAGTACACAACCCTATGGGAATAGTGGTCGAGCAGGGAGCGAGGATAGCACAGCTAATCCTAATCAGGACTAGTAGTGAGACCGAGGGGTATCGTGGTAGGTACATGGGTGAGGGGATGGAGAATGAAGAGAGCAGAAGTGCCTAGCATATTCGCCCTCATTCCGATCATAGTGGGGAGCATAGTACTACTCTACCTCCTACTGTTACCTCTTGCGGTTGAGGGGTTGATCGAGGTGGTGAGGGGTGAACATGTACAGGACTAAAGTCCTTTATATGCCCTATAATGAAGTCGTGAATATGGTGAGGACTTACCTCAGAGAGAAGCTCAGGCGGACTAGGGGTACATGTATATCCGTCAGCTCAAAGGACTTCTTCCTGAAGTTCCTTGGGCAAGATAAGTATACGGCATGTGAGGCTAGGCTGTTCTGGGAAATACTGGACAGGCTCATCGAGGAGGATGATGGGCTCAGAGTACTACTGGTTGTCAAGAGGAAGTGTGGGGTCAGTGGGCTTAGGGGCATCAAGAAGAAAGTCCTAGTCAGAACGGTTTAATTTTTTCCCTTTTTTCTATTTTCGGGTGATAGCTTGAAGAAGTCGATAGTGTTAATGCAGGTGGTTATAGTAGCGACCATCATCATCTCGTTCTGTGCCTACTACGGACTACTAATGAAGTACGACACACTAGCATCCAAGTACAGAGATCTCAAGGATAAGTATGGGCGTCTGAGCCTAGAGTATGCGAACCTCACGAACAGGTACATCAGTCTGAAGACCAACTACACAGACCTCAGGGTCAGGTACAGTACTCTCATGTTCAACTATACAGAGCTGAAGCACAAGCTCAGCAACCTCACCAAGCAGTTCCTCTCCTTGGTGAAGAGGTACGAGGATCTGGAGAGCAAGTACACAGGAGTAGAGCGGATACTGAAAGTACGAGCACTCGGACACAGCACCGAGGAGATGGTCGAGGAGATAATCAGATCCATAGACCCCAGTAGCGTAGAGTACGTGATAGAAGAGCTCGGCATCAGTGAGAAGGCATCGGATACGGGCAAAGTGAAGGCAGTAATGGATTGGATAATGCTCAACACTATGTACATTCCAGACCCCTTTATCCCAGTCCCCCTAACAGACTCTATTAGCTGGGAGGAGAACTACATATCCCTACCAAACGAGACCCTAGCAAGGGATGGGGGAGACTGCGAAGACCTAGCAATACTAGCCTACACACTACTCCAGAAACTCTTCGGAGAGGGGAGAGTGTGGATCATAGCATGGAGGAGTAAGATCTCATCCCACTGGGGAGTACTCGTGAAGGGTAAAGAGGGATGGTGCATCGTAGACCCAGCAGGACAGTACGTGTCTGGAGTGAAGGAGATATCTCTCAGACTGCGTATGCTGGACACTAGGGGGAGGGAGTACATAGTCTGGATATCCCCTATGGACGTGGAGCCCGACTTAAAGGCTTGGCTAATCTCTAGGGGGTTTGCACGGCTTGAGTACAAAGGTCGTATAGGCTTTGGGACGCTAGAGGGGGTAGTGAGGTCGTGGTTGAAGTACTGGGGCGAGGAGTGGGTCTACATGGTTGCGAGTAGTGAAGGAGTGAAGTTCTTCGGCAGTACTGAGGACTTCTTGGAGTATATGCGGAGTTAGCGGAGTTGAGTACCGTACCTATCAATTCTCCTGTATATGATGTCTATAGACTCCTCTATCCTCTTCCTATCGCTCTTGAACACGTTCTTGTTGACGAAGAATGAAGTCCTGTACTTCCTACCATCCTTAAACACAGTACACACGAGCTCCCACTCATTTGGTCTCTCTCCCTCCCTAGCGATGCATGTAGCACCACTCCTAGGGTCTCTCTTCTTGAACATATCCTCTATAGCCTTCGCTACAAAATCGTACTCTGACTGACCGCCTCCTCGTCTACTCGGTCTAGCCAACACTTTCACCTAGCTATAGAGTAGTTTTTTGTATAAATTAGTTGTTAACATATCGGGGTTGGAAGTTGGAGAGGGCGTTCAGGAGAAAGGAGTACTATGCATCCTACATAATGAGGCTAGAGGAGTTCTTCAGGAAGGTCGAGAGGTATGAGAAGCTTGGAGAGGAGGTCGAGGCGGGTAGGAGTAGGATTCTCAGGAGAGTGAGGAGGATTAGAGCGAGGATAAGGAGGAGGGAGGAGGAGATAAGAGAAATAATCCTCACATACCTACCAGAACTAGAGGAGTACCCTACAACAGAGCTCATAGAGAAGTTCAGAAGAATGCTCATAGGTCAGAGGCTACTAGCGTACAGGTACGCTAGGAGGGGAATAGACCCGCTATCCCCAGAAGCTAAGCTCAGAGACTGGTACTGGGAGCTCCTGAGCGAGGTAGTACGAGAGTACATAGAGAGGACTGGGAAGGCTCCAACACCAGAGGACTACATAAGGGAGGGGTTAATTCTCGCAGTAGAGAGGAGGTTCTTCACACCACCCCTAGTCAGGAGGGTAATAGCAGAGGCTAGGAGGAGGGGAGTACCTAGGTCTAGGGTTGCCAGAGAGTATGGGCTCAGACCAGAGGAGGTCAGGGAGGGTGAGATAAGCAGGAGGTTGAGGTTGATGGCGGAGGACTATGCTAGGATAGAGAGGCTGGAGGTGGAGGTCAAGGAAGTTGAGGGAGAGCTCTTGGAACTACTGGACGAGCTCTACAGGCTGAAGAGCTGGCTGGTGAGGAATAGGATGGGTCTCTACAGGATGAAGATAAGAGTATACACAGTGAAGGTCAAGGGTGACATCAAGTATGCTGGCGAGTTTCAGGGCTTCTACGATCTAGTAGCACTCCTACACGAGGAGACGCTGATACCAGTAGCCGACTGGTACGTGGAGGTCGAGGGCGAGAGGATCTACCCGTTCTGGGAGCAGATAAGGTGTATAAAGGCGGACTTCGTTAGACAGTGGAACTGGGAGGATATAGATGTCGAGATAGGGGGAGCAGTAGGTCATAAGAGGGAGACGCAGGGACTACTCGACAGGTGGTTCGAGGAGTACGCAGAGCATGTGGAAGTGGCAAATCCCGTGAGGAATGCCACCGACAGGAGGATCAAACACGGCTTCTACACGCCTCCGAGGTACCCTAGGATAAGGATTGCGGATCTAGTGCTGGGGTATGCAGACGTAGTACCAGAGCCCGTAGAGACGTTTCCAGAAGTACCCATAAGACTACAGAGGCTATTCCACTACGATGCCGAAACTGGCTATATAGACTACGATAGGGAGTTCACACCACCAGTACCAGTAGCATGTCCTAGGATCAGGAGGTTTGCTAGGGATATAGACATGAACGTCAGGCTACTGATGGATCTCATAGAGCGGGTGGAGAGGTGGACGCCGTGAAAAAGTACATGCTGTTCCTAGACTACGATGGGGTTGATCTGGAGTTCGTACTAATGGATCTGGATAGGTTACTCAGGCTGTGTCCCGATCTGGGTGATGCCATGATATACCGAACAGATGGGGGGTACCATGTGGTATTCCCGAAGTCCAGACTGACTGCTGGAGAGAGGAATGCACTACTACTCTACTCAAGAGCACACTATGGCTTCAAGTGGTTTACTATTGAAGTGGATACTGCAACCCTACGCTTCACCAGAAAGCCCACCAAGGGCAGTTGCCCCCCAATCTACATAGCATCGTATTCGAGGGATAGGGGATTGTACTACCGAAAAGACCTACCAACATCACTAGACTACAGGGAGAGCTGGGTGGAGAGGATAGAGTAGGGGTGGGGAAGAAATGCCTTGGATTGTCAAGTTAATACCGAGAGACCTAGACGACTACTACACTCTACTGGAGATAGTTGATGAGGTCTGCGAGAACGATGACACGCTACAGTACGATTTCTTCAAACCCTACATATACATAGTGGTAATGGAGGGTAGGGAGGGGGAGAAGGCAAAGGACAGGGCGTACAAGATAGGAGTATGGTTCAATAAAAAGGCTAGGGACGGGGAGAGACTACTAGAGCCGAAGTTCACAGTCTACTACAGGAGACTGAAATGGGACAGTAGCAAGTGGAGGTACATCATAGAGAGTAAAGAAGATATTGATGAGAAGTAGTTTTTTCGGGTCGTTATTTCCTCTCTCCTCTCTTAACACCCTCCTCTATTCTGGCAATCCTCTGTACTTCTCTCGATAGTTCTCTGAGCATTTCTCTCTGGAAGAACAGATCTCCTCTGGGAGTGTAGGTGGGTGTTGGTCTTGAGCTCAGTGGTATTAGGTCGATCACCCTCTTCCTACACACGTAATGCACGAATAGTGCTCTAGCATACGGGTCTAGTGGGTCTGGAATAGAGTACCTCACTACACCACTATCATCCACATACACATACGACCTATTAGATGGAATATCAGGCTCATCGGGGAAATTGAGGTCTAGAAACCAGCAGTCAGGGTTCTTGATCATAACCTCCTGAGGGGATGGCAGATAGGCTCTCTCCTTTTTCTCCTCCTCCCCCCTCAGGGGGACTACAATACCGTGATATATTATATCGGCGAGCTTCTTCCTGAGCTCCTCAAACCTCATCCTCTCACCTCATCAGCCTAGACCTGAGGAGGGCACTTGCTATCCTCCAAGGTCTCCTGACGCACTCCCTAGCGACTAGGAAATCCAACCGCACATCCCCCTCCGTAGTCCTCTTTCCAATCTCCTTCATCTTCTCCAGAATAACCCTCCTCTCCTCACCCGTAACAATCTCCCTACGGATAGCCGTGTCCAGCTCAAGTATCTCCTCATCCCTCAGGAATAGTGGCAGTATCTGTAGGTAGAAGAAGTCCTCGTACTCTCTATTCTCCCTCACATGCCTCAACCCGACTATCGGGGAAGCCTCTGGAACCAATTTCACTAAGAGCGACATACTCTCAAGCACCGTATCATCAGTACCAGTCCTCACGACATCCATCAACGTCTCCTCCTGAATTCTATCGAGCATGTACCTTCCAACCTCACGCACCCTCTCACAGAGACCACTCATCTCCTCCACTAGTCTGATCATCTCCTCCCTACCGCTCCTCATCGTAGAGTAGATAGTGTGAGAGTTTAAGTTAGTTTCTGAAAAACTAATTTAAATCTATACGTGAAAATGAACTGATGGTAAGAGACCTCAGCAGAGTTATAGTGGCTAAAAAGAGAGCGGACTTGAGGAAGTACACGGATAGGCTAGGGATAAAACCCGTAGTCATAATGTCGCCCTACGGAAGGATCATCGGACTGGCATACTTAGAGGCTGTCGGGGGCGGGAGGACAGCAGTACACTTCTGTAGGTGGAGACCGAGGAGAGGAGTACTCAGGGGATGGGTACTTGAAGAGTACAACCCATTCACGGGAGGAGCAGAGCCACTAGTAGTCGAGAACAAGTACATCCTGAACTGGAATACCCTATCAGATCCGAGGGTTAAGGAATGTGCGATAATCCTCTCAGTAGACGAGAGGGGTAGGATCTTAGACGTGCCAATAGCACCGACACCAGTACACGAAGAGCTGGCTAGGCTCTCCGCCGAGAACAAAAGACTATACACCTACATATCCCAGATAAACGATAGGATCAGGGATCTGGTGATGGAGAGGGATGCACTCAGGGTCGAGAGAGATCAGCTCAGAATACAGTTGGCGAGTATGAGGAGAACCCTACACGACTTCATGACAAAGATCTACGACTACGAGAACACAATACTCAGCCAGACCATGAGGCTGGATGCACTATCAAAACTGGCGACAGACCTCCAGAACACCATATACAGCCTATCCCAGAGGTTCACAGAGGTCAGTACAACTTTGACAGAACTACTCAGGGGTGCCGATAGGTCACTACAGCAGATGGTCGAGGAGAGGCTATCCCAGATGAGGGAGAGCATGGCGACCATAACTACACTAGTCTCAAATGTACAGGCAACCCTCACAGCCCTAAGAGCACCCGAAGAGACCATGAAAGAGTTGATGAGGAGAATGGAGGAGATGGCTGAGGTCTCAAGAAAGCTAGAGGAGAGAATGGAGAGGTTGGAAAGACGACCAACCCCAGCCCCAGTTCCCCCTCCAGCACCAACTGAGAAGGAACAGGTAGAGGAAGAGGTCAGGAAGGCAGAGGAGGGTCTAAGGAGGAGGCTTGGTAGAGAGTAATGGAAGCGGTCTTCGAGTACGAGGAGTGGGAGAGAGCACAGGTAGAGACTGTTCTCATATCCCTAGTGGACGAGGTGATCAATTTAGTAAGTGCTGTAGGGGCACTAGAAGTCCTCAGGGGAATTGAGAGCGAGAGGGAACTGCTCAAGGATGGGATTGCTAGGTGCCTAGCCAGAATGAAATCTCAACTCAACATCCTCAGAACACTCGGATACCCAGAGGGCGAGCTCAGTGAAGAGCTCGAAGCGGAAGTGAATGCCCTAGTGAATACTGTCACAACACTACTTGAGAGGAACGTAACCCTACTCACCTATAAGAGTATAAGTTCCCATGTGGAGAGGATAAGGGAGATAGTGAGGAGAAGGTATAGAGGTGAGGAATATGGGCGATAGGTTCATGCGGGATAGGTTCATGGGGAGGAGGTCATACCCACCACCAGACGAGGCTGAGGCTTGGAGGGCAATCCCCAGAACCATGAGGCATCCGAGACCACTCCAGTATATTCGGGGACTACTGATAATGTCCGATATGCTGTACAGGAGTGTGAGGAATATAGCCACTAGTAGGGGTATCCTCAAGGAGATACTGGCTAGGAGGGCACTCAGCACAGTCGATATCATGGAGAGGAGACTACTGTACGTGGCTGGAAGATCTACAAGGTATGGACAACCCGATCCCGTAATAGAGGCGTTAAGGAGATTGAACAGCCTGAGGAACAGGCTCTCCACCTTCAACCCACAGGCTGATACTAGGGCTATCGAGCAGGATGCCAGTGCAGTCAAGATAGCAGTGGTTGAGATAGCCAAACAGTTCATGCCAGACCTAGTAGCACCAATATCATTCCCAATAAGCTTCGAGCACGGGATATACACCATAATGAGTAGTGAGGAAGAGAGGAGGTGGTGGACTGTCGATGAGATAGTGAGAGAGTGGGAGAGGAGGTGGGGTAGGACTACAAACCTAACCCAGAGGATCAGGAGAGCACTAGAGAGGATGTACGAGAGGGAGATAGTGGACAAGACCAGAGCACCAGTGAGGATCAGGGGTAGGAGGGTAGAGAGAGTACAGTACAAGCTCAGGAGTGGGGCTAGTGCGAGGGTATTCGAGCCTATGGATATCGGGTGGGAGGATAGTGGAGGAGAAATTGGTTAAGTGGGTCAGGTTTGCCAAGAATATTGCCTATATGCTGAGGAATGCTAGGGGGGAGGGAGGGGGGAGGGTCTCGATATTCACAATAGTAGCAGTTACACTCTACAGTAAAATCCATGAAATACCAGTACTAGTCCTACACCTGCTGGATGAGGATGTAGAGGATCTAATAGGTAAGAAGGTATTCCAACCAGTACTGATCAAGACCAGAAGGCTAGTCGATGATCATACAGGATTAAGAGAGCTGATAGAGGAGGAGTGGAGAGGAGAGAGGATTGAAATGGAGAAGTGGTACATAGCCGAAGTCATACTCGACAACATAACCATATACGCACTACTGGTATCAGATGCACTAGAAGTACTCCGAGAGGGAGGAGGAGATGTAGTAGTAGTGGTAGAGGGTATATCCGATATGAGGGGTGAGGTAGTGTACAGGGAACTACTACTCGGAGAAAGAGGGACGATAGCATTCAGGGGGAAGCTCGAAGATCGGTAGCTTTTTAATACTTATCTCCCTATTTTTATCGGGGTCGGAATGGCTGAGGTAAACCTCAAGGAGAAGATCGAGGAGGTATGCGGAGAGCTTGGTGGAGAGATTGTAGAGAGTAGGGCGATAAAATCCTGCATAGTGGATGAGAGGACACTATTCAGAAGCGACCTAACTGGAAGAGGGCTTGAACTCAGGTTCAAGAAGGGAGAGAAGGAGACCAAGATAGTGGTACCGACTGATGTGAGTGTGAAGTTCGACTACAGGGATCTATCCATGTGGATCAAGGGGGTAAGAGAGGGAGATGAACTCGATATAACGGTAATAGGACTACCAGTGATATCCGCCACCGAAAGCGAACTGATGATATGGATGAGGACAAGAGGCGGGAGGAAGAAGGAGTAAGCTATCTTCTCCATCTCTCATAGTACTGGAGCGGGTGCCTAATACCTTTACAGTACTTATCCTCAGTACAAAGTCCATGAAACCTTATATTCTCACATTTTGGTGGTTTATACTTGGTTCGAGATCCCCTGAGTCCAGCTATATGCTCGACCTGATACCTAGTCACTCTCTCATCGAAGTCTGGGACTTTAGTGAACAGTGAAACAATCTCATCAACACTCCATCCTATATTCAGTAGAAATGTAGTCAGAGTAAACCTAGCAAAATGCGATAAACCCTCCCCCCTCTTCACCCTCTCCATCAAATTCCTCATACACGGAGGAAGCACACTACGGGTCTCGACAACAACCCTCTCTCCCTCCTCACTCCTGTAGGGTACCGAGTGCTTGAAAGCCCTCCTCCATGTGGTAGCCAACTCCCTCAGATCCTCTGATATCAACCCGATCTTCCTCTCTCCCATCCTCATGCGGGCTGACAGCTCCACCAATCTAGCTGTCAGTAGTGCTGTCAGGAAGTCGTCTACCTCCTCCTTCGGGATGAGTACAAACCCGTTATCGAGGATAGTATTGGTCAGCTTCCACCTCTGATCGTACTCCCATATCCACTTCATGTTCTCCATGTAGTCTAGAAAGTGTACCCTGAGCACTCCATCCCCATTATCCACACTCACTCTCTTCTTCCTGAAGATGGGTGGTGAGAGCTCGTCTATACCCAAGTACACTGCCACACTATCCCTCTTCTCCTCTACCAACCTCCTAGCAACCCTCCTAGCGAGCTTGTACAAGTCCTTCCCGCTCAGGAGTAGTAGTAGGGATAGGAGAACCTCTGGCGAATCGGGGAATCCGTTATCCACGAGGACGGTGTAAGCCCTAGGGGCTAGTTCCAGAAGCTGATCGTAGGTTACACTATCCCAGAACTCAGGGTCTAGGACTCTGAGTATACTTCGGCTCAAGGAGGATCACTCTCTCATCGGGCTTGACGAACACATTGACCTCATCGACTAGCTCAAGCTCGAACATTCGGACAACTGGCTTAGGTATAGTGACAGTATACATCTCACTACCATTTCTCTGCTTTATCCTCCTCAACTTCACTTTGGATACTGGGTATACTCCGCCCTTCAACTACCACCACCAAGATCTAAAGCCATACAGAATTATATAAGCATAACTGAGAAGTATACGTACACACGTATTACCCTACGTAAGTTAAAAGATATCTATATAAGTACGGTATGACTAGTAGTTCGGGTGTAATTATGCCCACCGAACTAGAGCTGGAGGTACTGGTACCGCAGGAATTTGTAGAGAAGTGCAAACTAACACCAATAACACTAAGACCAAGCGATGAAATTCCAAAAGAACTCATAGACTCGATCCTAGAGATGGGTGTCCTCTACCCCGTAATAGTGGATAGGGACTACTATGTTGTGGATGGTAGGAGAAGGTACATAGTGTGCTCCAAGTACGCCAATAGAATTCCCGGAGTAGTTCCAGTAGTGAGGGTTACACACCTGAGCTATGAGAAGAACCCCCTAGACCTAGTGGAGTACGTTCTCGTCAACTACGTACCCCTAATCGGAAGGGATAAGAAGATCAAGGGGTTCAGTATAAAGCACATAGACCTTAGCCCCTACCAGAGGGGGCAACTCGTAGACATGCTCGTATCCGCTGGGAGGTCTTTCAGAAGTATTGCCAGAAAACTGGGAGTAGAGGATACAACTGTCGAAGACTGGTACAAGTACTACCTCGCCTACAAGGCAAAGGAGAAGGTCAAGGAGAAGGTCGAGGAAGAGCTTGAGGATATAGATAGGGTGGAGAGGAGACCACACCTCAGAGTACTCAAGATGAGGAAGGAGAAGCCAGAGCCCCTCACCATAGAGGAAGGTTCCTCCCTCGCTAAGTACATCGCAAGTGAAGAGGAGCTGGGGAGGAGTGTAATGGTCGCCGAGAGGCTTCCAAAACAGCACAGGAAGCTCTTCATAGATCTGATCAGGGGTGGGGTTGAGGCTGAGGATATAGAGAAGACTGTTGGTGCGGATGTTGTCGAGAGACTTGAGGAGAGGGGGATAATCAAGAGGGGAATGGTGCAGGGCGGAAACCTTGAGTCCGCATGCAAGACTATAGAGGCGATAATGGAGGCGAAGTCCGAGATAAGGACTGAGAAGAAGGCTTTTCCAGAGGTAAAGGTTGTTGAAGTACCACTAATGCTCGAAGAGACTGTAGTGGATGGGCTGAAGAGGCTGGGGCTGAGGGAGGAGAGGATCAATAAGGACTTCTACAACATAGGCAACTGCATGATGGCTGAGCTCTGGAAGAGGGGTGTGATAAAGTCCATATCTACATATGTGAAGTATGTGAATGCGTTAACCAAACCAGATGTGGTCGAGGATCTAGTGGACTACCTACTGAAGCTGATCCCATGAGGGAAACCGAATGGGAGAGAGCTCTCGCTATGGCATCGTAGAGGTAGCCCTGCGGGAGTGGCAGAGGAGGGCATTCGAGCACATACTAAGGATACTAAAGGATGGTAGGATACCCGAGATCATATCTGCACCCGGAACGGGAAAGACTTGGTTCGACTGCTACCTATCCCAGTGGTTTGTCAAACAGCCCGGCTACCCGACCTCGGTGATAGTACTCCCGACAAAGACACTGCAGTATCAGGCTAGGGACTTCATAGTGAAGTACAAGCAGATCAGGGGTGACGTGAACATAGTAATCCTTCTTGGGAGGGATAACTTCAAGTGTCCTTTCTCGAAAGAGTACCTTGGGGAGGTCACCACCTGTGCCGATACTAGACTACCGTGTGTCAAGAAGTCTATCAGGAGAGTGAGGAGGTATGAGCTGGCTAAGAAGTGCCCCTACTACTCTCCAGTACTCTCCAGCAGGAGGCAGTTCGAGGCTCTGAAGGATGTCATACCAGATGCCGAGATATACGATACCTACGAGAACCACTTGGAGGATAATGTCATTCTGGTAACTAGGGAGAAGGGCAACTGCCCCTACTATGCTCAGTACCTAGACCTAGTGGATGCGGATATAGTCATCTACAACTTCACGAAGTTCATAGTGGACTATGTACTGGGTAGGATACCGAGAATGGGGCTACTCATAATAGACGAGTACGATCAGTTCCTAGACGAGTACATGAGGGGGAAGATAGAGGTCAGCCTAGACGAACTACTCTACTACAGAAGACTAGCGAGAGAAGAGGGAGAGACCGAGCTGGTAGCCAACCTCAACTACTGCATAGGCTACATCAGGAGAGCGTGCAAGGGGTGGAAGACGAGGAAGTACAGAGGAGAGACAGAGCAACTGAGCCTATTCATAGCACACCTACTGAAGGCGTACAGGATCATAAAAGATGCTGTAGAAGACCCAGAAATACACAGTAAAACCCTCGCACTAGAGCTGATGGTGAGAAGGGGGTACAACGTGGCATCACTACCAATCTGGGAGGTGGGGGAGAGCATGAAGATAATGCTAGTCCTCAGGGACACAAGCTTTGTAGCTAAAATGCTCAGGGAGATGAGCAAGAGCGTAATACTATCGAGTGCAACACCACTAGAGAATGCGTATGACTACGGACTACACAAAAACCTCATGATAAGAGTAGAGGGGATCAAGAGGTTCGAGCCAGCGGTAATACCCATAGGGACATTCACCCTACCCCTGAGTTCAAAGAAGAAACTGGAGAGTAGGGCATATGCCCAGATGTACTGGGGAGAGCTGAAGAGATGCTATGAACTGGCACTAGAGGGAGGGGGCAGACTACTGGTACTCACTAACGCATGGCACTTGGTAGAGGGGCTTGAGGAGCTCAAACCACACTTGGACAAGACTGGAGAACTCCTACAGGAGTTCAAGCAGGGGAAGAGGGACATAGTGGTCTCTACTAGGTTCAGAGGGGAGGATGTTAGGGGAGTGGAGAAGATACTCATAGTCAAGTACCCACTACCAGACTACACAAGCGACCCATACTGGAGGATAGTAATGGAGGGCTATAGTGACACGATGGGCAGGGTCAGTAATAAATTCTTTCGCTTACTACACCAGTGGACACTCAGGAAGTTCTATCACGGAATATGCAGGCTCAGACCACCGGGGGACAGAATATACGTGTACTCACCAGACTACTACGTACTCAGGGGGTTGAAAAAACTGGAGGAAAACGGGTTCATAAGGATAGGTAGGGAAGAAGCACCCAGAGAAGTCCTCAAGATGATAGGTGAGAAGAGATGATAACGTTCAACATATTCGGAACAGCAGTAACAGTGAAAGTCCCAGCGAAAGTCGTAGAGCAGTTCATAACCACAGTCCTTACGAACAGACCATTCTGGAGGTATGGAGCACTCACAGTAGAGGATGTGAGGAGATACCTCAGTGGAGACGTGGACACTGCACTCCTAGACAAGATCGCATACTATGTACTGATGTGGTGCGAGAACTGCATGCTCTCGACCTACCTCCTCATGTTAGCCACAGAGCAGAGCACAGCGGAGGAGTATAAGGAGTGGGCACTTGAGAAGCTGGGCATCCTGAGGGACATCCACAGGAAGGTCAAGAACTCAAGAGACCTGAAGGAGAAGTACGAGTACACTATAAAGCTCGTGTCAACAGCAGTAGAGCTGGGACTAGATCCACTCTGATGGGGGTGGGGGTGATGGCGGGCTGGGTCTGGAGAGTGTTGGTAGTGGTGGTATTCCTAGTGATAATATTCTATATACTCTATGAGTTCAAGGTAGCGTACACGGAGCTCACTACATCGCTGAGAGAGCACTTTGAGCATGCGAAGAAGGTAGTTCCAAACCCGTATATTGTGGAGGCATCAGAGGACTTCTGTGTAAAGCTACTGACACTAATGGTGGGGATAGTGCTAGTACTAGTACTATTGGCGATAGTACTGACACTCGTAGGGGCACTAATGATAAAGTGGTGAATAGAAGAACTTTTTTAAACTCTCTCACATTTTCGGGAAGGGAGAATGAGGAAGCTATTTTACCACTTATATCATGGGGATGCTCTTAAAATCCTTCCCACATTTTCATCTAAGTCTGTTGATGCGGTTATTACAGACCCTCCAATGATGTTATCCTCAGGAGCTGTAATTCGTAGAAAAGTACATCACATGTATAGAGCTAGAAAGGATATAGTTTTAGACTTCGGTGATTGGGATAAGTTCAAAAGTAAAGAAGAGTTTCTGGAGTTCACCGAGAAGTGGGTTAGGGAGTGTTGCAGGATAATAAAAGAAGGTGGGGCTTTCATATCCTATTTCTCTAAGCGTTATATATCTTACTTATGCGACCTATTGGAGAGTGAGGGTTTTAAGATTAAGGACATACTAGTCCATATAGTATCAAATCCAGCACCACAAGCAAGAAAAGTGAAGTTTATGCAGAACACCATGTTCATAGTATGGGCAGTAAAAGGAGAAAAAGGATTTACTTTCAACTGGGAGCTAGGATATCATCCGAACTATATAATAACTCCAATTTGTATGGGTAGGGAAAGAATAAGAGATCCATTTCATCCAACTCAAAAACCACTAAAAGCTATAAAATGGCTAATCTCCTACTTAACCAGACCTTATGATATAATTCTTGATCCATTTATTGGTGTTGGAACTACTATGGAGGCATGTCAAGATCTAAGGAGATCATGTATTGGAATAGAAATTAACAAGAAATATTGTGAAGCAGTAATTAGAAGGTGTTTTCATAGACAGTTTTTAGACATAGACGTAAGCTATGAGTTTAAGGAGCTATACAGAACCTGAGCAATTCTATGGAGTAAGAACTTTTTTAAATTTCTCCGCATTTTCGGGAATGATGTTTCTGGTGGTCTGTAGGGAGTGCGTAGAGGCTATGAGGGTAGCGTACTCCTTTGGGGGTTCTAGGATTAGACCCGGAGTATACCTGTTCAAATCTGCTGATGGGGTCAGGAAGATGGTAGAGGAATTAGGTGAGGACGATGTAGTAGTGTTCAGGGTAAGCCTAGACGGATGGACTGGGGGAGAGAAGTACCTTAAAGACATACACTACACAATCATGGAGATGCTATCCGAGCATGGAGAACTCACTATTAACGAAATCCAGTACCATTATAATGGCTATATTGATAAGAGCACAATCAGGAGAGTGCTTAGAGACCTCCTACTCCTAGGAATAGTGTACAGGAGGAGGTACCAGAACTACGTATTCTGGGGGCTAAAGCCCAAACACCTAGATGTAGAGAGGGTTAGCGAGATCGAAAAGTCTCCTTAAGCATTCTGATTGCCTCCTTTATAGTGGAGTCGAATTTCTTCCTATCGAGCCTACATAGCTCTGCCAAGACCTCTACACTCTCCTCGGACAGGTAGGCATAGTAAACTCCCAACTTCTTTAGTGTCAGCTCGTGGCATGCCTCATGCTCAAGCACGACCCTAGCATCCTCCTCATTCTTCAGCACATCAGTATCTATGACGATTCCAATAGGTTTAATTTCTCTCCCCTTAAGCATCCAGTAGAATGCACCAAGCTGTTCAGTCTCCCTCTCAAAACCCGGATACAGGTATATCCTACTCTCCCTCAACACACTCCTCAGATCACTCCTATCCTCTCGGACAAGCGGAGTGAGCAACTCACCCCTCAGGCTTAGGGGTGCCTTCTTCACGGTAAGTTTTTCCTCAGGCACGCACTCTCGGGTCTTCCTCCTAAACTCTATATCTACCATACTCCCACCTAGGGAACTGCTATTGAGTACTCCTCTACCACATCCTCTACATCGAATAGCTTTCTCCTCCTCTTATACCTCCTAATCCATATTATAGCCAGTATGTTCACTAGTACTAGAAATCCTATGAGGGAGAAGTTCATAACAGCCTTGTACTCCCTGATCTTATCAAGCGTACTCTCATACCTGTACTTGAGCTCCCTATAATCCCTCATCACATCCGACAGGTGTGTGAAAAGCTCCTCCCTCTCCTTCTCGATCTTCCAGACCCTCCTCTCCAACTCCTCAATCCTCTTCTTCAGTAGTTCTATGACAGCAGAAGCATTAGCGTACTCTTCAAGCACCTTTCTGGGCAGTACTGTTATGTTCAGGTAGACAGTCCCAGAGATATTCGTATCCACGACCCAGTACCTCATAGTGATCCTGTGAGTACTGGTTTCCTCGACCATAGGAGCCCTTAGCACTAGTGAAATCGCACTCCCAGATGGTAGTCTAAACTTCAGTAGTACTGGCATCATTATCGGGGTGAAGTTACCATAGTCCATTTCAACCTCCATAATCTTATCATAGGTATTCGTAATGGTTATGGTCAGGTTCCCACCCGCAATACATGTATTCTCTGGTCTGGTCAGCGGTATAGTACCCCTAGCACTAATGGATGGCTGAGCCTGTAGGGTAGGAAGGAGGAGTAGGGGTACTAGTAACAGCACTATTACACTATTCCTCGGCATTCAAGACCTTATTCCCTTCATGGAATAAATTAGTTTTGTATTCAAGGATATAGAGTAGAGAGAAGCAAACCTTTTAATTTCATTTCCTAGATAGTATAGGGTAGGAGTATGGGTGAGCTCGTTAGGAAATACAGGAAGTATGCTAGTAGTGAGCATCTAATGGGATGGGGAGGGGAGGATGGATGGTTCTACAGTTTTGACGGTAAGAAGGAGAGGGTAAAAGCTATAGTAAATGCCCTCACACAGAGGCTGAGAGAAAGAGGTTTAGGTGAAATTGCCAAGCTGATAGAGGAGAAGAAGGACTGGATTCAAATAGTAGAGGCGAAGTTTGGCGAGTATAAGGCAGAGATTAAGTTCGATTACTTCCACTCAGCCCCACCAACGTGGTTTAAGATGGGATTTCTACATCGTTGGAAGGGAGAGCCGAAATTTGAACTAGTCGTCATGAAGCCTACTGGAAATATTCTTCGCTCATGGTATGTTGATGGATATGAACCATTTGAGGAGCTAAAGCTGGACACGGAACTTGTTGGGAAGTATATGGGGGATAAAAAGACGAAAGAGAAGTTAGAAGAGGCGTTAATCTGTTTCATGTACGATATGTTCGGTGAGAAGATGTTTGAGGACTGGTGGCTGTACACTAAAGAGGGGCAGGATCTATGGAACACAATCAAGAGTGAGTGTGGGGAGAGGCTCCTCCCCAGATAATCCAGAAGGGGGTGTGAACATGGGCAGGCTCTCTGAAGCGTTTAAGAAGTGTTCGTGGTTTTGGAATGATGTTCGTATTTATATTGAGCATCCAGAAAATCAACGAAAAGTTGTTGAGGCATTAAAGAAGAGGTTACAGGAGAGAGGTTTAGACACTACGGTCAAGTGCTTAGACGTACTCACAAAGAAGTATCCCTATAGTATTGTTCTGAGAATAGATCCCGAAAAGGTCAAAGTATCCCTTAGGAGTGCTGTTACATTTCCTACTGATATGTTTAAAATGTGGATGGAACCGGGTATGTTGCTTGAGGTACATCCTCAGAAACCTACAGGAGAAACTATAGTCGCTCTTCCAGAGGGGAAACGTAAGAAAAAGCTAGAATTCGGTATGGAGGTATACAGGGAAGTGCATAAAAAATTGGAGGAAGCCGAGGATGCTATGGTCTGCTTCATGTACGATGTATTGGGTGAGGAATTGATAGAGTATTGGGCATTTGATATTCCAGAGGTAGAGGAATTCTGGAGGCTAGTAAAGGATGAGTGCGGGGAAAGGTTATTATCTGAAAAGGATTTAGGATTTAGAAGGCGTAGGTGAGAGTATGGGTAGGCTCTCTGAGGCGTTTAAGAAGTACTGGTGGCTCTGGAGTGATACTTATGTTTATATCGGGCATCCAGAAGATCGGCGAAAAGTTGTTAGTGTTTTGAAGAGGAGATTGAATGAGAGGGGATTGGGAGATCTTGTTAGGCGTGTGGATGAGATCACAAAGCGGTACGACTATGATGTGGTTTTGAATTTAGAAACTGCAAATGAGGCTAGAGTCTATTTTGAGAGCATTAACACAGTTCCTGATGTAGTGTTTGAGTTGGAAATGATTAGGTGGAGACATGATAAGATTCCCTCTTTTGATATAGATATAAGGAAGCCTACAGGAGAGACAATAATCATTCCGGAAGAACAAGGAGCACCAGTGAAAAAGGTCAAGCTAGAACCCGATGACGAGATGTACAGGAAGGTATTAAGAAGAAGGCAGGATATCGAAGAAGCCATGATCTGCTTTATGTATGACGTACTGGGTGGGAGATTGCTGGAGGATTGGGCATTAGATATTCCAGAGGGTAGGGAGCTCTGGAACCTCATAAAGAATGAGTGCGGGGAGAGGCTATTATCTGAAGAGGAACTGAGGAGTATGCGAAAGAAGTATAGGTGAGGGTATGGGTAAGCTCTCCAAACTCTTCAAGAAGTACTCTTGGCTCTGGGGAGAGGAGGTCAGGCAGTGGTATACTCTACCAAAGCTTGAGATCGAGGTACTTGGGAGGAGGTTGAGGGAGAGGGGAGTGGGTGAGCTTGCCGAGTACTTGGATAGGTATGAGGAGGAGTATGAGGAAAAAGGACTTAATTACGCTATGACTGTAAGAGTAAACTCCCTAGAGGCTAGTGTTACAATCACCTGTCCTCGTGCTTTTCCAGATCTATGTTTTGAGGTGAATATTCCCTCGGAGAGGAATGTGAGGAGGTGGACTGGTATTCTTGTTGGAGAACCATCTAGTGAGACCGTGAGAGTGCCCGATAGGGGAGAGGTCTTCAAGCTCGATGTAGATCTTGAACTCCTTAAAGAGCTTGAGAAGCCAGAGAAGAAGGAGAAAGTAGAGGAAGCACTAATCTGCTTCCTATACGACATTTTCGATAAGAGAATACTCGCCGACTGGGCATTTGAGACAGAAGAGGGGAGAGAACTCTGGAACGCCATAAAGAGTGAGTGTGGTGAGAGCATCTACTGGAGAGAAGTGGTAAGGATTGCTAGAGGTCTTAGCATATTCAGACCAGCTATCGAGTACGCTCTAGAGGAGGAGAGGAAGAAGTCGAGAAAGTAGATCTTTCCTTCCCTATTCTCTGTCTTCTGGTATCACTTTTGTAAGCTAGTACAGGTATTTTTTTAAAGTTCTATAGTTATACTATTTGGTAAAAGTATGTCGTCGGGGGAGATAGAACGGGAATTGAGAAATCTAATCGGAGATGCTTTTCTTTTAGGGCAAAGCGGGGAGGAGATGGATGTAACACTCCTTGAGAATGTTGTCATCGAGAGTGATGAGGAGTGGTGGGAGCTGTTCTACAAAGACGTACCAAGAGTGCTTAAACGTGCCCTTAGTGAGAATGGGTTATCATGTACAATCTACTACAAGAAGGATGATGTGCCCGGACACAGATACTTGGCTAACTGTAGTACGATCAGAACCGGTAGGCGGGTAGCCTTAGGCTTCGATGTGGAGTACGATCAAGAGCTAGGAGAGGTCTACCTATGCCTCGCCACAGCGTGGAGAGATGTTAGTTGGACGAAAAATCAGCTCACTCATTACACAAAAGTGTGAGATCCTCATTTTTCTATATGAAGAGATGTTTTTCCTCAACAACTAATTTAAACATGTACGGGTTTCTTTTATGGTGATTCGGATGGCAATTTCAGACCTAGCGAGGTTGATAAAGGGAGAGTGCGGAGAGCTCTATAATGAACTAGAGACAGTATTCAGGAGGATAAAAGAGATAGATGCCGAGATGAGGAGGGCGGTTCTAGACGGTAGAATGGACGATGCTCAGAAGTTTGGGGAGGAGTTAAAGGAGCTTGAGAGCAGGGCTGACAGGCTCACAACCGAGGTAGTCCTGAAGTGTACTAGGCTCCCGAGGAGGGTTGAGATCCTCAAGAAGGATGTGAGGAGTATTTTTGAGAAGAGGTATTAGCTTTGAAGTGGGTACTGGTAGTAGTATCCATAACCCTACTAGTACTACTCTACATCCACCACCTATACGATATCCTCATAGAGCCACTAGAGGCAGTCCTACCACTCGTATCAATAGTCCTCATGACTTGGTACCTAGTCCTCGTAGAGGGAGAGCTCAGGGAACTGAGAGAGAGCGTAGAGATGGCAGTGTACCAGATGGAGAGGGCACCACTTGGGGTTGGAAGAGTGGAGGAGGTAGAGGAGAGACCGATTACGAGAGTGCCACTCACTCCAGTCGAGCCCACCACAGTCGAGACACTAGCAGAAGTGATGAGAGAGGTCGAGGGGGATGAGTGAGGTCAGCATTGGAGAGGGGAGGGCGAAGATAGACATTAAAAAGCTTGAGTCGAAATTCAGAATAGTCTACCAGAAACCGACCATGCCAGCATGCTACATAGACCTCACGATAGAGCTGGACAGGACAGGAACACCTAGAGTAAAGGAGATCCAGAGGAGTATCGGGTGCTCAGTCTACAAGGACAGAGAGATAGAGAGGGCTATGGGCGTATCACTAGTAAAACTCAGGGGGGTACTTGAGAGGCTACTGAGAGAGGAACGTTAAACTCCTTACGGATGATCTTTAATATCAATTCCATCCATACTGGGCATATAATCCCCTCGAAACCGCACTCATCACCACGCCTATACTTACACTCCTTCCAAGGACACCCCCTCACAGTATAGTAGGTCTTCCCTCCCCTCTTGAACACTATGAGGACAGCATCATCGAACCTGTACACTCTAGCATTCCTACTGAGCGAGAATAGGTACTTACGCTTACCCTCTCTTTCCT
>Ga0190309_1000069_pt1 | contig 35540 bp, 39 predicted proteins | sample 48700767_MG_FD_161656 | JGI IMG/M metagenome (GOLD analysis project Ga0190309, IMG submission 161656) | Hydrothermal vent sediment bacterial communities from Southern Trench, Guaymas Basin, Mexico - 4870-07-6-7_MG | ecosystem: Environmental > Aquatic > Marine > Hydrothermal vents > Sediment ... | reverse complement strand
TATATCAATATTATGGAGGATTTCTTGCTGAGCATAAATATGATAAGTGGCTTAGGGTTAAAAGGTAAAGGCCCTTTACCATTAGACCATGATTCCATAAAACCAAGGAATAACCTGCTTACTCTATTGCGGAAACCTACAGCTACATAATTTGATTTTAAAGGGCCAAACTTATTACTCATATAAAATTCTATTTCATACCATGCAGTATGGACGTCTTCTACTGATAAAAGGTGTGGCAAATAGTGTAATGTACTGTCTCCAAAACCTATAAACTCGTATGCTTCAACGTTTTTAGCATCAAGTATTGAGGTTAAATGGTAACTGTGTGAAGAATCACTTTCAGGAATAATCAAAGCTCTTTCCGATGAATTGGTTATTAGTAAGGTAATAGGTAGGGTAAGTTTGATAGTAGCTAAGTAGAGCTTACATATCCTATAGGACGCATTAAAACATGGTAAAGGGGTATGCGGGTTGGAACTGTCAGTCCAACAAACCCTGTTTATCTCACCTCCCCAAAAACAATCCCTTAGCTTACTTAACGATATAGTATATGGCTTCTCTTCAAGGAGCTTCTCATAGTTTGTAGTAAGTGTCGAAGGTACTGCCTTTATGAGAGACAAGCTCAACATGGAAAGTAGTAGGATTACAATTATACCCAATGCCGCTGTTTTCCTCTTTAAAACATTAACGACTACATTTCTTCTTTCCTTTAGTAAATAAAGTGTGATTACTGCTAATGTAAATAGTGTTGCTATGTAAGCTGTGCAATAGATGTTTGCTATGGTGGAAGCAATAAACAGCATAGACAATATTGTTAAGACTAGTGGAATAAGTAATAGCCGTTTCCTGAACCTATCGCTAATTACTATGAGGTATAGCGTAAACAAGAGTAATGTAATAAGCTCAGCCGTAGAAGTTGAAAACACCACAGTATGTAGTAGGTCTATTGAGTAACGTAGTTCGTTTAAAAGTGATCCTAAAGACTCTATACTATATGTTTTAGAGGAAACATAGTATAATGCTGAAGACTGTATTACCTTATATGCTCCTAGAAGAAATGGGGCAATTAACAACCTTTTATTTTTCAACGTCAAAAGAGTAAGTAACATTAGGATTAAGAAAACAGCATATGAGAAGACATTAATAACTACATTGAAATAATAAGATTTCAATATGGTAGATACTATAAGCTTATAATCCCTAGAGTAAATACCTTGAAACCAAAACTTCGGGAGCTCCGGTATGAAGTACGTTATAGCATAAACTATTAAAGCTATAATAGTAAGGTACATGAAAATCTTCAGTAATCCTATGTAAGCCTCCTTTTCCTCTGAAATCATCACATATTATTATAATTGCAGAAATATATTAAAATAAGGTATCAAAACTACAGTTCAGTTCTATTTAAAATTTCGCATGCTAAAATCTGTTAAAGTTATGGGCTTGGCCGAAGAAACCATTATTTTGAAGATTATCCAGGAAGCATCCAAGACGGGTAAATTTCTAGTCTACACCCCGAAATTAAGAACCTGTAAAGAAAACCCACTTACATCATTATTAAAGTCTCTCACGATTCCTTAGTTTCTAAGCGTATCAAGAGAAATACACTTAGTAAATGAAGGGTAATTTAACGTTTAAAAGGGAGGTAGTGTTCTGTATTTTATTGGATGATGAGACCTAGTGGGTTAGATTAGAACACATGAAGAATCCGTGTGTTGATGAGGATAAGTTTTCTCCGAGGTTAAAGACATTAAACGTTAGGATTTGGAAATGTATTTAAGACAATTTTTATTGAAATTAATTTAAGGTAATAGTATATGGTTAAATGTGCTATTTTTGATATTGACGGTGTTATTTTTGATGTTTCAGATAGAATTAGAGCAACCTTAGAGGAATTAGGGGTAGACAGCATAAATGAGGTTAAGCGAAACTCTAAGCTTAGGATTAAGTTTTGGAAAATATTCTTATCCCCTAAATACATGTACCTAGATAAGCCTAGGTTTGATGTTATAAATTACATGCATAAGCTTAAAGAGGAAGGCTGCAAAATAATCATAATTACTGGTAGAGTTCTTGAATCTCAAGGTGAAGAAACAGAAAAACAGCTGAAAAAGTACAATGTGCCATATGATGAAATATATTTTAGGAGGAAGAGAGATAAGCGGAAAGACTATGAATTTAAAGCGTCAATAATCCAATGGCTCATATTTAGAGGATATGAGATAATCGAAGTACATGAGGATTCAGAAGAAGTAATCAATAAACTGAAACTTATCCTACCTTCTGCAAAATTTTACCTATACTAACAATACTTATACAAGTTAGAGAGAATTTTCCTAAGCCCTGCTATGTCTACAATGTTGTCCGTGGGATAGTTTTTCTCTTTCAAAAAATTAACGAAATCTCTATCGAGTGTTAGGAAGAAGAGTTCGGGCTTCATCGTCATTTCTAAATACTTCTGATTATTTTTAATTACTTGCCCTCATCACCCCTTCTTTATCCGCCCCATGCCTCCCTTCAGGAGCGTACCTCCCTCGGGTGACACGGGGCTTCACCCGCTTGTCTCCCTCACCTAGCTCATCGAGTTCATCCAATACTGGGAAGAGACGGGAAATCCTATGAATATTTCTGTCTAAGATATACGATTAGATGCAATTAAAAAGTAATTAGAAGTATTCAAAAACTTGCAGAGCATTTAAACTTCTAGAGCAAGTGTACGCTATATTGTCTAACATATCCTTATGTCCATGAAGCCAAATACGTGATGCCGGTATTAAAGAGTTGAAACCAGGGTTTATAATTTCAATAAAAACTCCTGAAAATATTATTTTTAATCCTTCAACTGCTTCAGTAGGTAAGCTACTTAGCCCACGTTCTTTAGCTTTCTTTACAGCTTTACCTATTAACTCGATAAGCATGGGAGAAGGATATAGTAGTGTGATCTTGTTAACTATTTTCTTAAGAAATACCAGATCATCATTGCTTACTTCTTTAACTTCAATACCTAAAATAGGGAGGAGGTATCAACTATAATTTTAATCTCTTTCAATAATCTCAGCCTGCAATTTAGAGGAAAACTCCTCAATTTCCTCTAAGCTCGTTTTAGCCCACTTTTTCACCTTTAAAGCATACTCAAACGGGTTAGTTAGGGGTTCCACAATTAACTTACCGTTCTCAACACGGTAAACTACTAAGTCTCCCTCCTTAACACCTATCGCTTCAAGTAATTCCTTAGGAGGATAGAGAGTATATCTCTTACCGACTCTACCAGTATGCAACTGAATCAACCAGATATAATCATATAGAAACTGAAATACTAAGTTTTATAGCTAATAATTCTTTACGCTTTTTCAACTTTAATAAGCTTCATATAAGCTCCCTCTATGTAGTACACTCCGAAAACATTTAGATAAACACACGGCATCAGCGTATTTAATCGCTCTAAAAGGGCTTGACTATAAATCAATATGAAACTTTCCAATAAACATCAAAATCTATTCCGCCCATATCTATGTTTGCTTAATGTTTAGTATTGGATATGAAGGTTTCTTTTTATTAATTGTTCAGTCCGAGGTTCACTCAGCATGCCTTGGGCTTAGCCACTAGCGGTTTCATCATATCTTGCTTCAATAGTTATTGTAGTTTATCTGCGTTTAACTGTTGCTGTCGGAGTCTTTTTATATGTCTGACTCTAATATATTGGTTTGGTGCATGTTTATGGGTTTGACTGTTGAGGTTAAGGTTGGTAGGAAGCGTACTATTGTTATTCCTAAAGCTATTGCGGAGTCTTTAGGTATTGTTGAAGGAGGTAAAGTTGTTTTGAAAGTTGAAAAAGACAAGTTAATTATAGAACCTATCCCGGACGCTATATGGTTAGCTCTACGTGGTGAAAAAATTGCTGAAATAAGCTGGAAGGAGATAGAGGAAATTAGCATTGCTGAGCAGGAAAAATACGTTGGTGTGGTAAGGCAAAAAGCCTCTGTGAAAGAGGAGAGGCACGTTGAAGCCTAAAATACTTATAGATACTAGCTTTATCTTGCCTACTCTAGGTTTCATGGTTGAAAGGGAAATTATTGAGGCTATAAAGTATTTTAGGTTATTTAAAATTTATTATTCTGAGCTAAGTTTTCTTGAAGCTTCATGGAAAATAGTTAGACTCGGTTTATCTGGAAAAATGGAGATTATACTGAAGGGTATTAGAGCCGTTAAAGAAACGTATTCTAAGGTAGAGATTCCTTACAGAGCATATGCTTTGGCATGTAAAATGCGGGTAGATGGGCATAGGGATATGATAGATAACTTACTTTACTCTACAGCTTACTTTCTAAACATGAGATTTCTAACCATAGATGAAGAGCTTATTTCATTTCTTAGAAGCACAGGTTACCCTGTAGATAATGTAATCATTTTACCCGAAGAACTAAAGGCTATAGTTAATAGAATGTAGTTTTAGGGTAATTTTTGAGCTATTTGTAGCATTGCTTGGGTATAGCTTTGCCAGTCCATTAATGCTTTTGTTGCTGGCCATATGTAGTTGTTTATTACATATGGTGCACCCACACCTAGAAGTATACATGCTATTGCTAAGACCACTACAGGCCCTGTCAGTAATGGGTGATCTTTTATTTTCTTCTCTGCGTACTCCTTTGGTAGTGGTTTTACGAATATCGTGTATACTAGTTTGAGGTATGCCAGGAAAGCTATAATGCTTGGAATAACTACTACAGCTACTAACGGCAATATTCCTGTAGCTAACAATGCTCCGTAGAGTAGGAATTTACTCATGAAAGCGTTTAGTGGCGGTATACCTGCTAGCGAAAATGCCCCTATAATGAATGCTAGGGTTGTTATTGGCATTGCTCTACCTATTCCCGAAAGTTTCTCAATATCTCTTGTTCCAGCATAGTGAATGTAAGCTCCCGCGGCCATGAAGAGAAGTGCTTTAGCTACTGCATGATTTACTATGTGGTATGTTGCTGCTAATGCTCCGAAAGCCGATCCTAGACCAAAACCTATGGCGATGTAGCCTATGTTAAGTATTGTACTGTAAGCTATTAGCCTCTTAATATCTCTCTGAATAAACATTAGAATTGCTCCTAAGAAAGCCGAGAAAACGCCCATAACGAACACTGCTAATAGGGCTATTCTCCTTACTGAAGCTATTGCCTCTGATGCTGAAAATATGGTGTATAGGAATCTAGCAATAGCGTAAACTCCAACCTTAACAACAAGTCCTGAAAGCAAAGCGGATATTGAAGATGGTGCTGCAGCATGCGCATCCGGTAACCAGAAGTGGTTTGGAAATAGTGCTGCTTTAAACGTGAAAGACCATAGAGCAAAAACTACGAACAACGCCATACCATAATGTACTATTCCAAAAGGTAAGCCTGTAACCGGAACCTCCACCTTACCTAGCTTCAAAGCCATATCGGCCATGTTCAATGTTCCTAGGCTGCCATATGCGAAGATAACTGCGGTAAAGTACATTGTTGTTGCTAATGCTCCGAAAATAGCATATTTCATAGCTGCCTCAATAGCTATCCTATCGTATCTCCTAAAAGCTACAAGAGCATATGCTGAAACGGCAGTAACCTCAATCATGACGAATAAGTTGAAGAAATCACCTGTGTAAATGCATCCAAGCATTCCGGCTTCTAAGCCCATGAATAATGTATAGTACCATTGAACACCATCGTCAAACTCTAGATACTTAATACTGTAAATAGCTACTAGGAACATTATTGATGAAACAACAACACCAAGCAAAGCTCCAAACATATCGACCTCGTAGACTATACCTACTGGTGGAGGCCACCCTCCGAAAGTGTAAACCAAGGGTTTTCCAACATTAGCTACGGCGAATAAGAGCCTATATGTTAAGATCATTACTGAACCAGTTACAACTACTGTAAGCAGTTCCCAGAATTTTCTATTCTTAACTAAGATCTGAATTATAGGTAGTGAAAACGCTCCTGCAGCAGATAATAGAACCGCTAATCCAGGCAGAGAGGCAGTTATTAGATCGTAGTTTTGAATTATTTGTTCAACCATGATGGATCACCTTTAATCGAATATTTTCTTAGCATATTTTTCGAAAGTTTTAGAAATTCTTTCGTAACATATTTCTTCCTCAATACCTTTAACATCAATCCAATGTATGAAAAGCTTCTTCTCTTCTTCATCAACATCAACGGTAACCGTCCCAGGAGTATTCGTTATTGAATTAGCTATAGTGACTAATGCGTAGTCCGATTTAACATGGTAAGGGACTCTAACAATACCGGGATTAATGGGCATTTTAGGATGAAATATTCTTCTAATAACATCTGAATGAGCTCTAAACTCTATTAAGGTAATATAGAGGAAGAAGTATCTAATGAGATAGTAAAGCCTTTTCAACTGAGTTAGTTTCCTATGCTCTTTAACTAAGACAGTGTAGACGAAAGCCGATGTTATTAGCGCTACAATATATCCCAGTGTTAGATCGATTAGCGGAATCGATAAACCTGAAACTAATATGTACACTAAGTACAAGGGAATAGACAATATTATTATATAAATTATCTTTCTCACTTTCAGCTCCACCTCCTAAGCTTTAATACTTCCCTATAATCTAGGGTATTGTACAGTCTGTAAACCTGTATTGCTAGAAACGCTAGGAGAGCGGTAACGGCCATGTTGATAACTATGGCTGTGATAACTAAGACCTGAGGTATAGGGTCTACGGAAGTCATAGAAAATTCTCTAATGATTTCCTTTGCAGGTGTTAGCGTAGGAAGTATTGGGGGTAGTGGTTTAGCTAATGTTCTGTAGCCAAGTAGTATTATTATTGTGTTTGCTGTATCTCCAAGAATTGAGAGAGCAATAATTTTCTTCAAAATATTAGGCTTAACAACTACACCGTAAACTGCAATAGCAAATACTGCAAATAGTGCTGCGTAAAGATATGTTACAATTACTTCTTCAGGGCTCATGAATATCACCTTTGATTTCTTTTTTGAATACATATTCAGGTATCGATATTAAGAGGAATATGGTTAGAAAGCCCATAGCTATATTTATGAACTCTGCAACGTTTAGCGGAAATATTGTTCCACTAACTAAAGTTAATACGCCGCCAATGGGGAATCCGGGGAAGAAACTCCATGGCTTATACTGGTTTTGAAGGATGAAACCTAGGTAGAACAAGGGTATTAGAGCTATAGTTGTGATTCCAAGTAGGGCAATAGACTTTAATGCATGAGTTAGGTTTATTTTTAACCCTAGTTTTTCAACGAATTCTCTTGAGAAAGCAGCTATAATCATTAGCGGGGCTATTGCGAAAGCAGAACCTGCTTGGAAACCTCCTCCAGGAGTTACATGGCCGTGGAAAGCTATTACAGCTGAAATTAAAATTATTGCTGCAAAAATTATTTTCGAAACGGTTCTAACAATAACTGTTAAAGCATATGGTTTCTTACCTGCCTTGGACGGGTATTCTTTGAGGAGCCTAAATACGGTTACGCAGCCTATTACTGCCAAGTAAAACACTGTTGTTTCATAGACTGTGTCTAATCCTCTGTAATCCCATAGAGCAGCATTAACTACTTCGGGGCTTGCAGCCCACCATGTTCTCTCATATAGATTATAGCTTTCTCTAAGGAAGAATTCTCCAAGACCTCTAATGACCTCCTTAGGTGAGTATCCTACAGTACCGTAGCTTAGGAATAGTACTAGAAGTATTATGACAAGGCTCATGAATATTATGAATGATATTTTTACGGCTTTCATGATCACTCACGCTCAAACCTTTCAGTTTTAGAAACAACATACAACAAGATCACGGAGTATATTCCTATACCTACAGCAATGTATGCTAACATAATGTCTGGGGCTAGTAACACAGCATATGCTATACCATATGCAACTGATTGGCTTGCCGAGAATATTATTGCTTTAACTAAGTCCTTCTCTGTAATAGCTTTATACGTGAAAACTATTGCTACTGTAAAGAGGTACATTAGCAATATGAGACCTAACGTTATCATTTCTTCTTAGCCTCCATTTTCTTCTTTTCATATTCTTCAAGTAGGTCGCATACCTTAGGTTCTACAGGAACTATTTTTGCCTTATGTGCGGCATAAGCTAGCGCATGGGAACCAGCAGGTGCAATAATCATTATCAGAATAGCTGTTATTATAGCTCCACCTGCTACAGCCCACCTAAATGGTCCTATTTGTGAAGATACGGCTGCAATTAGTGCTACTCCGAATAGAGGTATTACAGCTCCTCCTATTGTTCCAACAGTTGCTGCGTGAAGTCTAACAAAGAAGTTAGGAAATCTAAGTAAGCCTAGTGCTCCAGCCAAGTCACATATAGCGCCTATAGTGACTAAGATGAGCCCTATAATGAATACTATCCATTCAACTATTTCGAACATTATTCACCAACCTCCTTTCTGACAAAATATTTTGCAATGTATATGTCTAGGATGTAAGCCCATAGGGCTAAAGCAATAGCTCCAATAATCAGGAATGGTGTTCTAAAGTAAAGTGTAAGTAATCCTATGAAAACAGCTAAGTCAAAGGCTAGGCAGTCAACGGCTAGAGCCATATCTACTACTGAAGGGCCCTTAATAATCCTAATAATATAAAGCGTGAAAGCTATTAAAAATATAGCGAATATTATTGGCAAGTAAATGTCAAGCACATAGGTTGTATCCACTTCTCATAACACCCCTAATATAGGTTTGGTAAGTGCTACGTGAACTAATGAGGGAGCGAACCAGTAGAAACTACGTGCCATCATGTACACCGCCATTTTAACCATTATGCCGCTAATCAGAGCAGAAATATTACTTGGGGCTTCAGAATGGGCGTCTGGAAGCCATGAGTGTAGAGGATATATTGTAGCCTTAACCCCTAATCCAATAAATAAAATTACGAAAAGAAGCGCTGTAACGCCAGGATACGCTCGTGCAAGCAACGATAATGTAAATCTTACTGCATAAAAGCTTGTATCGAACCGTGTAAGATAGATGATTACTATGAGGATAAACACTATTATAAGTTCTGAACCAGCCTTAGCCATAAAGAAGTACTTGTAACCTGCGGCTCTAGCTGCAGCTCTCTCCTTTTCAAATGAAACTAGAAACTGGGAAGCTACTGTCATAAGCTCCCAAAACACAATAAACCACACAATATCATACGCTGTAATGACAAGGTACATCATAAGTAAGAAACTAGAATAATTTATTCCGAAAAACCTTAAGCTCACATGTCCTATATAAAGGTCCATATACTTTACAGTGTATATTGAAACAGCGAATCCGAGTATTCCAAGAACTATACTAAACAATGCTGATAAATGGTCAACAACAAAAATCAGCCTATTCAATCCTAGCGTTAGCCCTTCAACTCTATATAGGACAATACTGTACGATAAAGGCTTATTAGTTAGGAGGACATCTAAACCTATCCATACCATTAGAAAAGACGCTAAAGCTGAGAGAAGAGAAACAACAATGTTACACTTCCTACCTTTAAGGACAATGGATGAGATGAATGCTATAATTAAGGGCGCTATAGGAGCAACAATAAACTGCTGCGGTAGCATCTGCTAATACCTCAATAACCATGAATATTCTGTCTTGCAATTCCATACCATTAAAATTACTTCTTTAATATTTTTTATGTTTTGCAGCTTAATTAGTATTAGCATCAAGTATGCGCCACCTTTTCATTCTTCTTAGACTTTTTATCCGCTTTAATTATGACTATTGGTGCTAGGAAATGCCTATAAGCTTTTATCAATACTTTTACCCTATTGTCCATACTATCTTTTCTCAATACTAATTCCCTCTTCTTGTTTTATGTATTTTTCCAAATTAACAATAAAGTCTCTTGTAAGAGTTGGTACTTCTTTCTCTAAGAAATATGTTTTCCTCTGCTTTTGCTTTAAAACACCCCTTAAGACCGCAACTCCATATATTATTGCTTCAGGTTTAGGTGGGCATCCAGGAACATATACTGTTGGGGGTGGTCTTACTTTATAATACTTTTCTAGGATTCTGTAGAAAGCTTCTATCCCACCTATAACTGCGTATGAATCATACCATATTCCACCCCCGCAAGCGCAGGAGCCAATAGCTACTACAGCTTTAGGCTCGGGTACTGCAAAAAATGCTCTTATAGCTTTAGGTAACGTTTCTCTAGTTATAGGTCCAGTAAACACGATAACATCGGCATGTCTAGGTGATGCAACCAGCTTAATGCCTAGCCTTTCAACATCATGGTATGGCGTAAATATGTTAAGAACCTCAATATCACACCCATTACAGCCACCACTATTCAGATGGTAAACCCACAGACTTCTTCTAAACAGTTCAAGACTCAAACCTACCACCTCGCATACGAGATATACTTTGCTGAAACCTTACTCCTACATTCATCACAAAGTAGAAGTAATGGTCTTTGATCCTTAGGTACATTTCTAGCTGTAAACAATATCTGCCTTACAGTAGCAAAATATCTACCACATATTTTACACTTAGCCATTTTTAGCTCCACCACCTGATATAAGTCTTTAGAGTTAAGGGAAGATAATTCAAATTCCCTGGAAAGCTTTATTGCCTCCGTAGGGCAAACATCCTGGCATCTTCCGCAGAAAATGCATCTACCAAGAAACAATATTATTCTCTTCACCCCTCTCTTAGCATCTACTTCAATGCTTAAGGCGTTAGGCGGACATATGCTTGCACATGCTCCACATCCAATACATTTCTCAGTATCTATGCTTGGTTTACCTCTAAATCCTTCAGGAACTTCTATAGGTTCAAAGGGATACTTCTTAGTTACGACCCCTGTTTTTAGGGCTTCCTTGAATATTTCAATTCTCGAAGCCTTCATCTTGCCCTCCCACGGCTAATTTCTTTTAACCTTAAAGTACGCCTTGTACCTCTCTTAACATCTACTACAACTACGTGGTCCGTGCATGAGAAGCAAGGGTCTATGCTAGCTATTATAGCTGGAGCATCGGCCAGGTTTTCTCCTTTAAGCATGACCAAAGTTGAAGGAACATTATTGTAGGATGGTGCTCGAGGACGCCATCTATAAACCTTATTTTCTCTACCGGTTATTACTAAGTGTACGTTCTCACCTCTAGGAGCTTCCGTAAGCCCTAAGCCCTTCCTGTACTCCGGAACTTCAACATTTTCTGCCATTAAGTCTCCTTTGGGAATATTTTTTAGCAACTGCTTTAACATGCTTATCGATTCAAAAATTTCATCATACCTTACCAACACTCTAGAATATACATCACCAGCATCGTACACAGGCACTTTAAATTCTAACTCACCATAGGCAGCATATGGGTGATACTTCCTAACATCAGTACTTATACCTGAAGCTCTAGCCACAGGTCCTACAACAGATAGCTTTCTAGCTTCTTCACGACTCAGTAAACCTATTTCCTTAGTTCTAGACATTATTTCCTTAAGTTTCAGCATTTTACTCAGAATGTTCCTTAACTTATACTCAACATAGTCTAGGGTTTCTAAGGATAGCTTTATCTTTCCCTCATTTATATCCCTCCTAACACCACCTACTAAGTTCATTCCATAGTTTTTCCTATTTCCTGTAAGTATTTCCGCTAGGTCCATTATCTTCTCTCTAACAAGCCATGTCATCATGAAACCTGTGTCGAAACCTAAAAGATGGAAGAGTACACCAAACCATAGTAGATGGCTATGTATTCTTTCGATTTCTAATAGAATACTTCTAATGTACTTTGCTCTTAAAGGGACATCTATATTTGCAGCGTACTCTACTGCTTGGCAGTAAGCCACATTATGAGTATATCCGCAAATACCACATATTCTCTCAGCAATGAAGGGTATTTGGTTTATAGTGAGTCTTTCTTCAGCAACCTTCTCTATACCTCTGTGAACATGGAATCCTTTATATTTAGCGTCAACTATTCTTTCACCTTCAACGTATAATTCAAAATATTCTGGTTCATGTAATGCAGGATGGTATGGCCCAATGGGAACAATATATTCTTCTTCAGGCTTCACCTTCGCCTTTACGGTCTCAGGCTTAAGTATTTTAAACCTTAACTCCTCTATACTAACGTCTTTTCTTAGAGGATATACTTTCTCAGGCCAATCATATGGTAATATGAGTCTTTCTAGGTTAGGATGGTTTTCAAAAACAATACCAAAGAAATCATGTGCTTCTCTTTCATGCCAATTAGCTCCAGGTATTATAGTGGTTATGGAGGGTATTTTAGGTATTGCAGGGTTCGCCTTCGTATGTACTATTATGGAAATTTTCTGTTCATCAAGTAGGAAAACATGGTATATGGCAAAGTATCCATTAATTAGTCTTTCATCGGATCCTACGGTTACGGAAAAATGTCCGCCAAGTTTCCAATGAAGAATACTGCATACATCTTTTACTTTGTCTGCTTTGACTTCTACGATATATGTGTCTTTATGAATTTTCTCTATTCTACCATACTTCCTCATTAGCTCTAGTACTTCATATATGGAAGTAGGCAATAACGATCACCACCAATAGTATTGGAATCAGGGTTTTCATGAACTTTAGTGCTTGATCTATTCTCAATCTTCCAAAATAAGTTTCTATGGTGACGAAAAGTATTGATACAAATATAAGAGAGGCAATATAGGCTAATGATGAAATTATTGGCGGTAAGTTTCTAGGAAGTACCAAATCTATTAATATTGTAAATAACAATACCCTTTTAAGATACATTGAATACTTTAAAACACCTAAGCTTTTCCCACTATATTCCACAAGTATTCCATCAATTATTTCCGGTTCAGCCTCAGGTATATCGAAGGGAAGTTTGTACGACTCAATATAGGCTAGTATTGCAAACAGTACTATAGCCAAGATAGCTGAAATAGTGTATGGAGGTATTATCGGAAATAACTTTTCTAACATTAGAGAACCCTTTAATATTACGAACGATGCCAGTACTAATGCTATTAGTAGCTTAGACAAAGTCGCTATGCTTATTTCCCTATTAGCACCTATCGTTGCAAATACGCTTCCCGAGGAAATGCTTCCAATAGCTATGAATATTGATGAAGACGCTATAAGATAAGTTAAAACTATAATGTCTCCGTAGAAACTTAGTGCAACCCCGGTGATTGAAGGTAATAATGCTAAAGCGAATATTATGTTAGCGAATACTATATATGGCGAAATAATGTATGGCAAAGAATATTCTTTTGTAACTATACTTGGCCTTCTAAAAAGCTTGAGCAAATCATACCATGTTTGAAGTATTGGAGGGCCCTTCCTACATTGAAGCCGAGCCTTAATTTTCCTTTCAATACCATCTATGATGGGGGCTATTAAGAGTAATCCTACAATATTAGTTAGGACCAACAGTTGAGTGAACATATTATCTTACACCAAAAATAATAGTATTAAAAATGCAATTAAGGCAAATACTGTAAGCATAACTACAAAATTCTCCGTGCCCCTAGCAAGAACTTTCGCCGATAGTAAATATCTTTTAATGAAGTCTTCAACAAATACTTTATGTAAAAATTTTCCGGTAAGATATAGTTCTTTAAAACTTTCTTCAAATGGTTTAAAATAAGAGTCAGCAGGCATGTTCATTAAATATTTCCTAAAAGAAACACCACAGCTCCACACGCTAAACTCCTTGATTCTATGAGGCAGAAGAGTAGCAGTTATCGAGGAGATCAGCGTTAAAGAAACAGCAATTATTAATGGGGAATTTATTGAAACGAACCCTACTTTTAATAGAGCAATACCTGGTAATACTTTAACATAAGATAGAATGTCTCCCAGTGGAAATAGGAGTTTAGATACAGGAGATATTATCGTTAATGGTAAAACAGGGTATATGCCTAAAGTAATGCATATTATTCCTAAGAATATCTGAGAAAACAACATTACTATAGGAACCTCCTTTACGCCTTTAAGCTCTAGGGCTGAGGGCTTTGTAAATAACGTAGTAAAGTACTTTACAAATGAAGCCGCTGTTACAGCACTTATAAATAAAGCTATGACACCATATATTGCTAGGAGGGTAAATGAGGGTATTGTTGAAGAATATATTAGCCATTTACTTACGAAACCGTTGAACGGTGGAATACCGGATATTGAGAGAGAAGCAATTAGAGCTGAAACAGCTGTTACTGGCATAAGTCTCGCTAAGCCTCCTAAAACATTGAGGTTTCTTAAACCAGTTCTGTAAATAACGGAGCCAGCAGTTAAGAAGAGAAGAGACTTAAACATAGCATGGTTTAGAGCATGGTATAGTGATGCTGCGAAAGCTGCTGAAGCCAAAATTGCATAGACTTCTCCTTTCATAGAGTAAAGAACCATCGACGCTCCTAATGCGAGAACTATGTACCCCATTTGCCCTACGCTATGAAATGCTAGAAGCCTCTTAGAATCTGTTTGCAGAATAGCGTACATTGTACCTACAAATAGAGTTATTGTCCCTATGGTTGCAACTATATATCCCCAATATATTGTTGGTTTGAAGAAAAAGTAGAAGAGCCTAAAGAACATGTAAACAGCAGTTTTTATCATAACACCGCTAAGTAGTGCTGAAACATTACTTGGAGCTTCAGGATGCGCGTCTGGAAGCCATGTGTGAAACGGTACAAGACTCGCTTTAACGCTGAAACCAATAAAGAGCATAGTTAGTAGAGCATTAGCTAAAATAGGGTTTTCAGCTAAAAGTTTCTCAGTACATGTTTTCACAATATCGAAAGATGTTTGCATACCCGAAAGAATAATTATAATTATCAGAGCAGAAACTATTATTGCTTCGGACCCTGCTTTTACCATGCAAAAATACTTGTAAGCAGCCTTCCTAGCAGCAATTTTTTCTTTTTCATATGATACAAGAAACTGCGATGTAACGGTCATAAGCTCCCAGAAAATAATAAACCAGAAAACGTCATAAATAATGAGTACCAAATACATGAAGCATAGGAAAAAAGCATAATTTAGACCATAAAAGCCTAAATGTTCCTTTTTAAAATACCTGTTAACGTAACTAAATCCATAAATAGACGAGGCAAAACCTACAATACCTAGTATAAGGCAGAAGAAAGCTGAGAGGGAATCCATTTTAACATGCAATAAACTTAAATTTATAGGTAAACTTATTGGTGAAATTAATTTTACATAACCAGGAGCAAGGATTAAGCATTCTTCAAAAACTCTATTGAAAAATAAAACATTTAGAGAAAAATAACATATTATTAGAGATGAAATAGTGGAAAAAAATGATGAAATGTAGTTTCCAAGCCTACCTTTAAACACGCTAGAAACCGTTCCTCCCAATAATAGTAGCGCTGCTGGAATCAACAGTTCCACTAAACTTCCACCCTTCAGGAACTCCCTATTTCTCTACGAACATTATTTTATGACTTAGGAAATCTATTTTTGAAAGAGCATAGCTTACTTCCAAGGTGTTTCCAACAATGTCTTTAAGTATTATCTTACCATTCTTTATTTCGAGTAAAGCTACATCATCCATTATTTTCTCTTCACGCCCATTAACTACTAGTACAGCCTTAGACTCGCACATTCTATACACCAAATTTAACTTATTTTGCATGTTTAGATATTTTACTGAATAACAGGGAAACGTCGTGTACTATAGTACTGTTTTCAGAAAGACCTGTTACACCGAGACCTTTCATTTCTACTTCTTGTAAAGCGGGGTCGAAGCGGACAATATGGTATGGTATGTTTCTCTCAGGGAATATTTTTAAATAGTTCTTTGCAGCTTCTAGGGTATTTGCGGCTTTATTTATTACTAAAATAGTCTTTTTTATTCCGAGTTCTTTAGCCATTTTTATTAACTTCTTTGATATGATCAAAGATTTTATTGTAGGTTCAGTTACGCATAGGAAAAGGTCAAATTTCTCAGCTAAACCCCTGCCGAAGACTTCCGCTCCTGCTTCAGCATCTACAATAATTACTTCTTTTCTTTTCAAGAATACGTGTCTTAAGAATGCTTTAGCTAAGGCTATTGCTGGGCATAAACACCCTTCCTTACTAACATCAATGCTTCCTACAACAACTAAGCTTAAATTCTCCTTAATTTTCACACCATACTTTTCAACTATATCATCAACTTTAGGCGTTAATGAAAAAAGAACACCCCATCCTTCACCAGGTTTTGCCCCGGTTCGCTCTTCAATAAGCTTTACGTTTTTAGTTAGTGGAGTTATTTTAAACGCCTTATCAATAGGTATTCCTAGGCTTTGGGCTAGGTTAGGTACGGAGTCTGTGTCTAAAGCAAGAACTTTGTAGTTGTGATTAGAAAAAATGTGTGAAAGTAGGGCAGCTATTGTTGTTTTACCTACACCTCCTTTCCCAGCCACCAATATTTTCATTACAGCATTAGCCCCAAGGTTTTGTCTCCACATACTATGTTTCTATGTTGGCCAGTGTAGTTTCTTTCTCTTCTCCATTATTACGGAGATTATTGTTTCAGCTGCTTTCTCAGGGTCGGGTTCTACGTAGAACTTTCCACCAACAACGTCCTCGATGTCTTCTGTTAACAGTTTAGTTACCTTTAAGCTTCCTAGAACTGGCGGTATTGTTCCTAAATGTGTAAATACTCCTGTGGCTACGAAGTATGTTCCTATGCTAACAGCTTTCTCACTCATCCACTCTGGGGCAGAACCAGCAGCGGGTAAGTCCGGTATGTCTACGTTTAGTGCTTCGGAAAGTGCTTTTAGTGCTAGTAGTATTCTGGAACAGTCAACACAGCTACCCATGTGGAGGCATGGAGGTATTTTTAGTGCTTCACAAATCTTTCTTAAACCTGGTCCAGCATACTTAGCTGCTTCAGGTGAAAGTAGCCCATGCATTCCGGCAGCTATTGCCCAGCATCCTGTTCCTACAACTAATATGTCGTTTTCAATTAGCTTCTTAGTTATTGTTACGTGACTGTAGTTATGCTTAACTTTTGGATTAACACATCCAACTACTCCTACAATTCCCTTTATTGTTCCATCTTTTAGAGCATTTATTAGTGGGTCCAGTGTACCGCCTAGTGCTTCTAAAATAGCTTCTAAGCTGAAGCCGGCCATTAACTCCATCTTATACTTTGGTATATGAACTCTTTCCTTAGATCTGTTGGGATAGTTTTCTATCGCAACTTTAACTATTTTCTTAGCTATTTCATCTGCCTTCTCCGGTTCAAATTCAATGTGTAAGGCGCCGGGTATGTGCATTTTAGGTTCTGTTGTTATTAGTTTAGTATGGTAGCATCCGGCAACATCTGCAAGAGCCGGCATTACACATTGATAATCAACTATCATTGCCTCAACGGCTCCGGTTGTTATAGCTAATTCTTGCATAAGCATGTTGCCTGCAATCGGTATACCTAGTCTCATAAGTACTTCGTTTCCAGTACAGCACATACCTGCAACGTTTACTCCTTCAGCGCCGAACTTTCTAGCATATTCCTGCATTTCATCTGATAATGCTGTTTCAACTATTTTCATAGATAATACTGGGTTGTGTCCGTGAACTATAATGTTAACCATGTTCTCCTTTAGTACTCCCAGGTTAGCTACGGCTTTTATGGGTTTAGGTGTGCCGAATAGTATATCGCTAAGTAGTGTAGCCATCATTGAGCCGCTCCACCCATCAGCAAGAGCTGTTCTTACGCCATGTAGAAGCAAGCTCACAGGGTCTGCATCAACACCTACGTGGGTTCTATGCATACACTCACAGATCTCTCTATCTATGTTTCTAGGCATTACTCCTGCTTTCTCCCAAACTTTCATTCTCTTCTTAGGTGCTAGCGCTTTAACAAGGCTCAATGGTTCCTCATCTTGTTTGCCGAACTCTCTTTCAAGTACTTCTACAAGGTCTTTAGCTATTTCTAAATCTGATCTCTCTTTAACAGGTATGCCTAAAGCCTGCGCTACTGTTCTTAATTTTTCAGAGTCAGTAATTTTGTATGCTGGTGCTTTACCCTCAACAACAAGCCTTAAGACCCTATTAATATCTCTAGCATGGTCACTGTGGGCTGCAGCACCTGCAGCTATCATTCTTAAAATGTTTCTGGCAACAATAGTATCTGCAGTTGCACCACATGTACCTCTGGTTGGACCGTATCCAAATGGGTCTATGCGACATGGCCCCATATTGCAGTTTCTACAGCAAACACCTAGTAATCCGAAACCACATTGTGGCTGCTGTTCAAGCCACCTATGCCATGCCAGCTTAATACCTTCCTCTTCAGCTTTCTCTATTAACTCACTTACTCCAGGTGTTATTGAAACCTGTTTCGCGGGTAGTTTTAACCTTAAATACTCATATCTTTTGGACATAAAAATTTCACCTCCAGGAAACTGGGGAGTACTTAGCATAGATATCTAAGGGTTTAGGTACGGGAACCGCCTTAGCTGGAATAACGGGTTTCACATATACTATTCCTGGAACAGCCATTCCACTAATCATTTGCTTTGCTTTTTCCACAGCAACTTCCTCTAGAAGTTCTTCAAGTCTACCATATTTCAACGCGCCTGTAGGGCATGCTTCAACACATGCGGGAAGTTTCCCAGCTCTAACCCTGTCAATACAGAAATCGCATTTCACTATGGTTTTAGTTTCGATATTGTATCTTGGATGCCCAAATGGGCATGCTAAAGTACACATTAGACAGCCAATACATTTCTCAGGGGTTAAAATAACAAATCCCTCATCGGTTCTACTTAGAGCCTTTGTTGGACAAACATTAATGCATGGTGCGTCTTTGCAATGCTGGCATCTCATAGGGACATTGAACATGTCTGCAACAAGCACTCTAATCCTTGGTCTTGGCAGAGGTTTCTCCATGGGGGCTTTATATATTTCCTTGCTTAGTGAATGCTCTACAGCACAAGCTATTTCACAACTCCTACAACCCATGCATTTCTCGGGATCTATAAATATTACATTCTTTTCCAGTTCTTCAGGAGGTATTTTGGGCTTAGCAGCCGCAGCCACTATAGAATAACACCTCTACTAGTACTACTTATCGATAATAATTTTATGCTCTTTATTAAATAAACTACCCGAATTCGAAATATGAAATTCGAAAATCGTTATCGTGTTCTATATTTGAGTCCAGGAATTATCCTAGCTTAAACCTCATAATACCTTTCTCACTATACAGGTTTTCAGAAACTATGTCCCTTATCTCCTTATACATTCTAAGAATTCTCCTAGCTTCATCAGTAAGTACAGTAACACCTTTTTCTCTGCCTCCCTTCTTAGATATTAGAAGCTTAATTCCAAGATCTTTTTCTATCTTCTTTATTTTCTCAACATAAGTTGATGGAGGGAAACCCATTATGAAACATGCTGCTCTAAGGGAATTAACATGCGAAATAACCTCTAATAAGCTGAGTATTTCGGAAGGTATTTCTTTACCATCGGGTGTAAGAAGTGAAATTTCAATTTTAGGTATTAGTTCAAACCTTCTACATCTAATAGGGCATTCCGAGAATATTAAGCTTCGAAGTACATCAGAGGTTACGTTTTCTACTTTAACGTGGGAAGATTGTAAAGGACACTTACTAACCCTACCATAGGGGTCAATAAATAGTTTCCTACACTCGCCAGTTAAAGGCTTAGCTAGGATCGTTATAGGGTAGTTTCCTATAAACGCCATGGATGCCATGTATCCATAGAGTGTTCCGTAGCTAAAACCTACACTGTACCCCTTCTTTGCAAAAATAGGCTTAATATCTAACGTTAATGTCGCTGAGTAAGGTATTTCACCTATCCTTATTCTTAACCCATACTCCTTGCCTTTACTAACAAGAGATAGAATGTTTTCCATGTTTATACTATGTGAACCTACTGCAATGTATAGTGCTAAGTTAGTGAAGCCTTGACTTAGAATAACCTTTAAATTACCCTCATTAACTTTAAAATCTTCGGGAGTTGTAGTTACCATAACTAACTCATCTATATTTTCTAATATCCTCCTATCCCGCATCCTACCTATGGAACTCATTGGCATAAAAAGATAGATTCTCTTCGACACCTTACTAATAACCGATATTATATCAAGTATTTTAGGATTGCGTAGAGGATTAGGACATAGAATAACTGCCTCATTAAATATAAAATCCCTTATTTTTGAAACTACATTGCTAACAGCGGTTACGGGTAAAGCAAAACCTCCTGAGCTGCTTCTCCTCCATAAACATCCATAGCAGTTTCCATCACATGAATCTACAACTCGTACTATTAGCGTTTTCCATATCATAATACCTCATCCTATTTCTATTCAAAGTAAACTTCAAAGCCGCAAAATGAGTACCCTAAACCCCAGCAATATTTTTCCTTAGTAATGTTTCTACCTATGAGAGCTTCTAAAGCACCCTGAATAACGCCTGCTTCAAAATCGCACATCGGCATGCCAATATTCGGTATACCGTAGCAGCTCATACACTCGTATATGTGAACCTTCATATTGTTAAAAGACTCATTAATAATATCTAATAAACCTATTCTTTGATTAATAAATACTTGAGGTAAATCATCTATACTCCTTATTAACCCTTTCTCAGCTAAGTGTCTACCTAGATTGTATCCCGATGCCCTTAAGGTTATTGTTTTTAAAGATTTACTATAGTTAAGCATACCGTAAATTATCATTCTATGCGTTTTAATGTACTTTGAATCATTTTTATCTATTCTAGAAAAGAATGGTCTAACAGTGTTTCCCATAATATATGCTTGGAGTTTCTTCGGCCTATCCTCTCTTTTACTATCTCCTCTCATTTCACGAAAAGCTATAATTCTCCACCGCTTAATAGCCTCAAAGGGTTCAGTAACTTCAACTATTTTTGCCAAAAATATTCACCAGTTAGAGTTTAGTTTTCTGTTCTTTTAATGCTTATTCCTAGTGATTACTGTGAACTTCTCATTATCTTTTCTTCCTTAATGCTTTCATTTTCAATGTGAACTGTAAAGTTAGTATTTTCTCGGTTTCCATGAACTTAGCAGCTATAGTGACCATTATGAATGTGAAAGTTATTGTCCAGATAAGTGAGGCATATGCTATCCATGGAACTCCTTCTAATATTGCTTTGAAAACTAGTATTGGAGATATGAATGGTGATAACGCTACTAATACTGCTTGACCTGTTAAAGTAAACTTACTTAGGTTCATGAACATAAGCATCATTCCAGGTATGAAAACAATAAATGATAAAGAACTTATGTATGTTTGTGCTGTTCTAACATCGGGAGCTATAGACCCTAATAGAAGCCCTAACGAACCAACAGCTATTAATGTGAAAAACACAGCTACAACTGTAAGTACTATTGTTTGTAGGTCAAATAGTGTTAATATAGGTGAAGCTTCGAACGGGGTTTTCTCTCCTATTTTTGGCAGCTCTTCAAAGGCTGCTATAGGTGCTGTTATGTAGAACATAAAGCCAACTAGGAAGCTTAATGTAGCTATAAGTACGAGAACTATTACGCCAATTAGTTTACCAAGCAATATCTTAAACCGCGATATTGGAAGTGTAAGTAGGACTTCCAAAGTTCTTTCCTCATTTTCTACAGCTATCATAGATGATGAAACACCTATTGTCGTTGCAACTATGACTAAAGGTGCTACGATAATGCCTGCACTAAAGAAGCTAAGCATAGCCATAAACGTTTCAGGTACTTCTTTACCACTAATATACGTGTGAGACTTAGAGGTTACGGGGTTGAGTATAAAGTCCGGGTCTACGTTACCAGCAACTTCCTTTACCAAAACTCTACTTAAGTAAGTATTTATTTCATTAATTAGCCCTGAAACTTTTCCTAGAACAGCATATCCTCCTATACTCAACCCTTTAATAGAAGCATATGTAAGTATCTTCGCCTTTAACCCATTACTTAAATTATATGAGAAACCTTTAGGAAACTCTATAATAACATCGATTTCTTCTTTAGACAGTATTTCCTCAGCATTGACGTGTTCAAAAACTTTAACGTCGAATCCTTTCTCTCTAATATAGTCTATAGCTATTTCAGAATATTTGCCTAGGTCATTATTTACAACATATATTGTACGTTTCTCTAAAGCCTCCTTAAAAGTTGCCGCCATAGCAAATCTCATAACACCTCCCATAATTATGAACATTAATAGTGGGGCTATAATTAGTGATAAAAGCATTTTCCTATCTCTTAAAGTATTTTTCAATTCTTTAATTACAAGCTCTTTTATCATTACTTAAGCAACACCTCCAATAGCTTTTATAAAGACTTCTTCAAGATTCTTTACCCCATATTTTTCTAGTAATTCATTTGTAGCCCCCATGTCCACTATTCTACCTTTATTTATTAGGGCAACTCTATCGCAAAGATACTCAACCTCCAACATATTATGGCTTGAAAGAATTACTGTAACCCCATACTCTTTAGCATATTTCCTAATAGTATTTCTAACATATAGAGCATGCGCTACATCAAGACCTGATGTTGGTTCATCAAGTATTGCTAACTTAGGTTTAACCATTAAAGTACGAGCTACTAAAAGTCTTCTTTTCATACCTTTACTATAGGTCCTAACCTGTCTATTTACGGCATCTCCTAGACCCGAGATTTTAATGCCTTCTTCAACAACGCTGCTTGGCATATGATATATTTTAGCCATAAACTCTAAGTATTCTCTACCAGTTAGAAACCTATAAGCGCCCGCTTCTTCAGGTAAGTAGCTTATGAGTTTCCTAACTTCATCAGCTTCTTCAACAACATCATGTCCGAAAACTCTAACAATACCTGAAGAAGGCTTAAGTAATGTTGCTATAATTCTTAAAGTTGTTGTCTTACCTGCACCATTGGGTCCTACTAACCCAAAAATTTCTCCTTCACTAACGTTAAAAGATAATCCGTCAAGCGCTTTAACCTTACCGTAAAACTTAACGAGATCAATCACTTCTACAGCAAAAGCCATTGTCTAGCACCTGCCTTTTTATGTTCTTTTGTTTAGGTTAAATAATACGTTAACTAATATTTTTTACTTAAAATAGCGTACTGTCTTAGATAATGTGTTGACATTATTTAACCTTAATAAAGAGTTGATTATCAGTAAGGTTCTCTTTTGCTCGATTTCACTGTTAAACCAAAAGATTTAAAATACCTTATTGACATTAAGCATCACAAGTTTTGGGGAAAAATGAAAGATTTTAAGTTAGGAAAGCTAGAAACGATAGCACTTCAAGTTACTATAATATCCATTGTGTGCTTAATTCTAACAAAACTTTACTTAACATACATGATACTTACTGTATTATTCTTAGTGCTTAACAATGCATTTCTCCCGCTCTTCTCCAAAATATCTACTGAGAATATTTTCGAAAATGAAACAAGGAGAAAAATATATAGTGCAACAGAGGACAAGTATGTTATCAGCCTAAATGATCTTAGAAAACAACTCAAAATGCCTAGAGCAACACTGGAATGGCATCTCTTCGTATTAGAGAGAGCAGGATACATTTCAACAATAAAGTTTCTGAATAAACGGTATGTATATAGGAGTGTGCATGAGGAAAGAGCGATTCTACATTTGCTAAGAGGTAGTAAGAAAATTAAGCCCATGATTGAATGTTTAGCATTTAATGGTAAAGTACGTATTCCTGAAATACTTATAGATCTAAATGTATCATTCGAAAACATACGTGACTTAGTTGTTAGGCTAAGCAGAATGAACCTAATATATTATGAGCTTAGAAGAGATGGCGTAATATACGTCACCGATAGAGGCAAATTGTGGTTTAAGAAAGTACTAGACACTAACATTCTAAACTAAGATTTTAACGAATTTTTCATATTTTCTTCTATATATGAAGTAAAGTATTATACTTCTCAAATATACATCGAAAAACATACCCATCCACATACCTATAGCTCCTAACTCACAGTATTTCCCTAGAGTCCAACCTAAACCAATTCTCATGGTAATGTTTGAGAATATGCCCACAGACACAGGTAATATGGTGTTGCCTGCTCCGTGAAAAGCTCCAGCTAGAGCAAAAAACAAGCCAAGTCCGGGCTCGCTTGTACCTGCAAGTATGAGATATATTGTTGAAAGACCGCAGACCGCTTCATTTTCTATAAAGAATCTAGGCACGTACCGTGAAATAGCTGCTAATGAGAAACCAGTAACTGACATGAATAATAGTGATAGTTTAGCCGCTGCATTAGTTACTTCTTTTGCTTTAGAAATATTTCTAGCTCCAATTTCATGGCCTACAAGTGTTGCAGTTGCTACTCTAAAAGCAATACCGGGCATGAATACAAGACTCTCAATTCTTAACCCTATTTGATGTGCAGCTAATGATATGCTTCCGAAACGAGCTATCATTGAAATATAAGTTACCATTAAAATGCTCATTAAAACCCTTTCTACGGAGAGAGGTAGTCCTAGGTATAGTATTTTCTTAAGGGTATCGCTGCTTAGCATTTTTACTTTAGGTAGTATAACAAGTCTTCCACTCGCAGCTAATAGTGAGTAAAGAAGCAATGTAAAGTAAAATGATATACTAGATGCTAATCCAGCACCGAAAACCCCCATTTTCGGAGCGCCAAGGAGTCCAAAGATTAGGATAGGATCAAGAACAATATTAAAGATATTTCCTAAAACACCAACAGCCATAGGTGTTTTAGTGTCTTTCACCCCTCTAAGAGCAGCTCCTATGGTGAAGAAAAGGTACATTGCAGGTAACCCTAAAAACCTGGCCAGCAAATACTGCGTACCTTTTATAGAAACTTCAGGGTCAACAACAATAACTTTAATGAACTGCTCAGCTATGGAAGCACCTAAAAATGTTATAGGTAAACTTATAAGCAGAGCCAAGACTATAGCTTCCCCATAAATTTCTTCAGCCAGTTTCCTCTTGCCTGCTCCTAAACTCTGAGCTATGAGCACCATAACACCTGTTGTAAGCATAAATCCGGGAACCCAGAAAAGCCATGCAGCATAGCCTCCACCACTTAAACCGGCAACATCTGGGACACCTAATTTAGCAACAAAGAATGTATCAACTAAAGTATACAAACTAGTCATAAGATATTCTACGATAACAGGGAAAGCGAGACCATATATTCTCTTAACTAGGTCTAAAGGGAAAACCCTTTTAATACGCATTGCTAAGAATCATGCTGTCTTCCGCTTTAAACTTTTCCAAAGATGCTGTTCTGGTAAAGAAGAGAAAGCGTTATTATCTATAAGCTTTCCTAACATATTCTTATTTGGAAGAGGTGCGCATGGTTAAAATAATTGATTCAAGAACAATACTCGAAGAATTAGGTTACGATTATGAAGTACATGTCGAGAAGAAGTCTGTGCCTAAGATTTCTCAAATAAGATTCTCGGACATAATTCCTGAATTCAGAAAGGGCTATGGTAGAGCCAAAGATCTTTCAGAGTGCAATCTATACATGCATCAGGAGGGAGCGTATAAAGCCCTATGCGAAGGTAAAAACGTAATCTTAATTTCGGGAACGGGTAGTGGAAAGACTGAAGCTTGGGCATTATATGTCTTAAAGAAAAAAGTTAAAACATTAACTCTATACCCTACTCTGGCTCTTTCAGCTGATCAAATAGGTAGACTTGAAAACTACTTTGACGTTTTAGGACAAAGGGATAAGGTTTTAGAAATAGATAGAGCAACACTAAACTCCATAACGACTAGATTAAGCGAGAAAGCACTAAGACGTATGATTAGAGAAAGCATTCTAGTAATAACTAACCCAGCATTTTTAATGCAAGAACTTAAGAGAATAGCTACTAAGGGAGCCAAAACCTACCTTGCCGAACATCTCAAACACATTAAACTCATAGTGGTTGATGAACTAGATTTTTATGGTTCAAAAGGCGCATCTTTGATTATAGGAATGCTTGAGCTCATAATAAACTATGTTTCGAAGAATAAGCCGCAAATAGTTGTTTTAACGGCAACTCTAGGTAATCCTGAGAAACTAGCTCAATATTTAACTAGAATTAATGGGAGAGAAACAGTAATAATTAAAGGAAAACCTTTCAAGGTTGAAAATAGAGTATTTCACATCTTAGGGAAAAACTTAGAGAAGATAAGAGAGTACATACTTAGTTTCAGGCATGTAATAGAGGAGAGAAATCCTGAACTATTAGAGTTCATAGAGGATTATAGTGTTTTCCGAAGATACGTGTTTAAGGTTATTGAGGCTTTAAAGGCTATTGGACTTTATGTTCCACTACCAACACCCGATATTTCAGAGATCTTAGCTAAATACGTTGAAGAAGAAGCTGGAGGAGTAACTTTAGTATTTACTAGGAGCATTAAGACTGCCGAAAAATTAGCTAAAACGCTAAAAAATAAATTACCAATAATTAAGCAGGATCTTGTTAAAACACATCACCATTTAATATCTAAAAGCGAGAGAAAGGAAATAGAGAAGCTTGCTAGAGAAGGGCTTATAAGAGTCATTGTCTCACCAAGAACACTAACCCAGGGAATAGATATAGGAACTGTTGTACGCATAGTTCATTACGGACTACCTATTGATGTGAGAGAGTTTAAGCAGCGAGAAGGGAGAAAGGGGAGAAGAGCGTACATTCCATTTACTGAAACCCTGGTTATTCCCATATCTACGTGGGATAGAAAACTTGTAGAAGCAGGTATTCAAGCGTTTCATGAGTGGCTTAACTTACCTTTAGAGAACATATTCTTTAACCCTGATAACGACTACGTTGTAATGTTTAAGGGCTTATTTAAAATAAGGTCGCATATACCTTTAACTAGTAACGAGATCAAACTACTTAGGAGATTAAAACTCGTAGAAGCTGAAAAAACTCTCTTCGGAGAACATTATGTTTTAAGTAATGAAGGATTAAGGGTATGGAATAATCTAGGCTTTTATGAATACGGACCACCCTATGGTATTAAAAGAGTTTTAGTAGAACCTACTGGAGAACAGAGACTATTAGAGGAGGTGTCGCGAAGAGACTTCATTGAAAAATTACAGCCAGGATGTATTGACCCTACAAGTGATAGTATTGTAGTTAACGTTAAAGGCAATAGAGTGATTATTGAGAAGGACATTACCTTAGCTATAGAAGAAAGTGAACATATAAGAGATGCTTATGAAGAATATTACTACATTAAATCAGCTAAATGGGATGAAAAACCCGACCTAAAAAGTGATTACATAGCAGGTAAATTATACTCGCAGGTGGAACTTAACGTAATAACACCTTCTAAGGGGTTCGGCAAGTTAGTAGAAATTCCTGGAAACATATATTGGGTAGTAGAGGCACGTAATCCGAGAATAGTTAGGTTTCGTGGAGAATACAAGCTAATATATGATGTAGAGAAAATAGCTCTCGAAACAAAGACCCATGGCCGCTATGTTGATTATACCTATGGTTACCTTTATGAATTAGATCCTGAGGAAGATACTGAAGCATTGAGGGTAGGCTTAGCATATCTAATGGTTGCCTTAAGACTATCAAAATACAGATTACCTTTAGGGAGCATACTTTACTATGTTTCACCAATAGAGCATCCCGTTAAAACTATGGCATTATGGGAACCGGAACCTGCTGGAATAATTAAGTCAATAAATTGGGAGTATGTTAGAGAATACGTTGAAAAACATGAGCCAAGCAGTCTAGTGGAAGTTCTAATGTGGGCTATGGATTATATGGCTGTTCAAACAATGATTTTAAGGGATATGGACTGGGAGGAAGTAAAACACTATGCTAAAAAAGCTCTAGATTACATAGAGGAACGTGTTAAGGTTAGAGTTAAAGGTTTCGGAGAGATAAAAATACCGAAACCAAGTAAAGAACATAAGATACTATCATTGGATATTGCGGAAGCCTCTATTGGTGAAAAAGAAGTTTACGCCCTAGCATTGTTTGACGGTGAAACCACGCATTCATATGCTTTTACAGTAACAGGTAAAGCTCCGGAAAAACCTCATGAACTTGCGCTAATAGCTGACATGCTTTCTGAATACTTGAAAGACGAATTTAAACTTATTCATTATGGTAGGGAAAGAGAAATTGAAAAGTTTAAGAACATGTCAACCCTAATTAGACTAGTTATTGATAAGTTTTACGAAGAAACAAACATCATCAACGTTCTTGAAGAATTTAAAAAGAAAACAGGCCTGGAATATGCACCCCTAGAGGAAGCTGAAAAAGAATTAGGCATAACCGTCAGTAGGAGAGTAGACTTTAGAAAAGTAGAAGAAGAGTACAGTAAAGCGTTAAGTAGGAGGTTTAGTAGGAGATTTGAAGAAACTTTAAGGGAATATGTCAAAGCAAATGCTGAAACAACCTATGTCCTATATCTGATTTCTCAGCAAATACGCTGATATAATCACATTTCGATTAAGAGCTTTTTCCTAAGCAAATACTCAATAATCTTCTTTGCCCTATTCCTAGACTTAACTTTTAAGAACACTATTTCAGCAGTATATTCTTCAACCTCGAATTCTCTGCTAGAAATAGTGTTAAGCACTTTTCTATGTGCAGGAATAACGTAATAACCGTCTGGAGTTTTCTTAGACAACAATTCTTTTACAATATCGCTGCTTTTCTTCATAAACCATAACCCTTATTCATAATATTGGTCTTGAAAAGGGAACGTAGTCTGCTATTGTTCTTAACCCAGGTGTTGATTTCAAAATTGTAGGAATTAAGTTAATCATTACGGACACTGTTGCTTGATCTCCTGGAGTTCCATTGCTAACCCATTTTAGTTTATAGTTTTCACAATCAATAATTACTGCATCTTGGTCTTTAACGCTTGCCGAGGCAACGAACTCTAGTCTTACAAAAACTTTCCTACCACAGTACCCTACGGCTTGTCCTTTAATCCCTTCTACTTTAACGTTTCTAACTATCGGTTCTTGTTTTTCAACGACTTTGCTTATTTTTCTACCTAAGACTTTACCTACAAGCATTATTGACTCAGCATAACCTACATGCCCTGTAATTACTCCCTTGCTCATCAGCTCACGGAATTCATCTAAAGTTAAACCTAAACCTATTTTTCTTTGAAAACTAGGTCTTCTCTTCAGCGCGTTTATCCTCCTTACAACCCTTATCTTCTTCACCATTAGACATGCTCCTGAAATAATTGCAGGCAATAGGTCAAAAATAAAGCCCGGATTGACACCTGCGCCAATTACTGTAACGCCATGCTTTCTCGCTAACTTATCAATTTCCTTAGCCAATTTAGGGTATCTAAACCAAGGGTATGCTAAAGTTTCACACGAGGATATAATGTTAGCCCTATGCTCGATAACTACTTTCAATTGTGGGAAAACTTGGTCTAGGAAGGATGCGGTTGCATGCAATACTACCTTTGGTTTACGTTCGCTGAGTACCTTTACAGGGTCGTTAGAGACCTTGATACCTATTTTTCCAATATTTAAGAGCTCTCCAATATCGCATCCTAAAATCTTAGGGTTTATGTCTATAACACCAACTACATCGTAGTGTTTAAGCTTCAAAAGAGATTTGGCTAACATTCTCCCGATAAAACCAAAGCCGTAAAGTACTATGGGGATTCTATCAGCTATTTTCAAACACCACAGCTATTGCATTTTCTCTGTAAACGTAAGCGATAAGATATAGAGTTTAAATATACATATCTGCTATCTAAAAATAACTATATAGAGAGGTAAACACAAGTTCAAAGGGGAGATTGATATGAGAACTTCAAAAATACTAAGGAAAGTTCAGCTAACAGGTGGAGCTACATTAATAGTTTCGCTTCCCAAGGAGTGGGTTAAAACAGTTAATTTAAAGCCTGGAGATTATGTTGAAATAATACCTCAACCCGATAATTCATTGAAAATAGCTTTAGCAAGGGAAAGAGGTAAGCCTTTAGAAACTTCATTTAAAGTTCATGAAAATATGAGTCCGACAGCAGCTGTTAGAGAATTTGTTTCAAGATATATTTTAGGCTTTAACAAGATTAAAGTATATTTACATGGTAGAACAAGGAAGCAGCGAAACGCAATTAAGGAATACATGGCCAGGTCGCTTATAGGAGTTGAGGTTGTCGAGGAAACAGAAAACAGCATGACTGTTCAGTGCTTAGCAGGTCATTCTGAGCTTCCACTGAAAACAGCTTTAAGAAGAGAAGCAACTACAACATACTATATGATAAATGATGTTCTAAGGAACATTATAGAACCGGATTTCGAAATGTTAGTAGATATTATTAGAAGAGATGACGAAGTGGATAAGTTTTACCTTTACATCATGAGGCAAATGAACCTAGTAGCTTCAGGAATAATTATGCCCCAAGACGTAGGAATAAATAGTGTCGGCGAAACAATAGAGTATGTTATGCTATCTAAAGCTATTGAAAGAGTTGCCGATCATGCAACACAAATAGCTACAGTACTAGCTGATCTAGTAAGAGAAGACGTTACAATAGAGAATAGCATAAGGAAGACTATTTATGACTTCGGGGGCAATGCGCTGGAACTATACATATCATCTATTAAAGCCTTATTTAAGCGAGACACAATAACAGCTCATGACGTTATTGATAGGTCTGTTGAAGTAAAGGGCTTAGAAGATGAAGTATTAAAATTAATACTGTCAAGCAGAGATATTATTGCTAGGAAAGCCTTAGCATTAAGAACAATTCTAGAGAGTTTTAAGAGAATAGCCTATTACAGTATGGATATTTCAGAATTAGCAATAAGCCTTATAATCAAAACCCCTCAAGTAACGTCACTCACGACTGCTAGGTAGTTTCCTATAAAAATCTAAGACATCCTTAGGCCACTTTATAGTGTAAAACATTTTGATTTCCTTACCGTTTACCTGCTTCTCACCATCGAATACCATTTTAATTTCAACTTCAGCTCCCTCTAAACCTAAAACTGAAAATACTGCCCTAATAGCGTCCTCGTAATCTTCACCTAAAACGTTAGGTATAAACCATGTTCCCCTCTTCGACTTCACTTTAACATTAAACTTTTTCACCATTAAATCCACCAGTGATGAGGTGTTCTGGGCAAATATGTGAAGGGGAAGAAGAGAATTATGATGAATGATAAAACCAGTATAAGTATTGCAGCTGTTATAACTGAAACTAGCCAAAGCATAATAGCTTTACCCCATTCAACATCATATACTTGCCTTATTACCCATAAATAACTTAGAAAACCTAAAACAATGCCTAGCAAAGGTAAGGGAACAATAAAGACCACAATAGCTGAAACAACAGATGCAAGTAAACCTCCAATAATGGTAGCTGCCATAGCATGTATGAGGCCCGACTTCCTAAGCCCTAGAAGTTTCGAAGCAAACCATAAAGGTAGACTGGACAGTATGATGGAGAATAGTAATAGTCCTAGAAGAACAATAGGCGATAGAAGAAGAACAAACAACAGTTAACACCTATTCATGAACATTATAGGTACCAAATAAGCTATAAATATTTACAATTAAGTATGTTTTAAAGAAAAAACTTTAATACAAGTTTTTTCTTTAAAACTCTGATGCACTATGTCAAGTAGAGCTAGGCTCTCTTTAACAGCAGGGTTCCTAGCAACATTTACGGCATTAGTTTTTGTAGCTACATCAGCTATAGTTGTTGAAACACCTGCGACTAAAGGTTTCTTTAACCTTGGGGAAACAATGGTATATACTGCTGCCTTACTTGGAGGATACTATGTGGGTATGGTTGCTGGAGGTTTAGGGTCAGCATTAGCTGACATGTATCTTGGATATCCCCATTATGCTCCGGGAACATTAATTATAAAGGGGCTTGAAGGCTTAATAGTAGGTTTTCTAGCATTAAAACTTAAAAGACTCAATATTAAACAGTGGAGACTATTCACGTTATTTGCTGCTATCTTAGGGTTATTTCTCATTGCCGGTTTAGGATACAGCTACTACAGCGGTGAAACACACATGTATTTTGCTGGCCTAGAATTTGTTTTAAGCATACCATCCGTTCTCTGGATTATATTAGGTATAGCTTTCGCTATAGGAATATGCTACTTAGGGTTAAAAGTTGATCCTAAGGTCGGCGCAGAAGTTTTAGCAGTAATTGTTGGAGGATTAGAAATGGTTCTAGGATACTTTACATATCAAGTTGCAGTTCTAGGATATCTACCTACAGTTGCAGCCCTTGAAATACCTGTAAACTTAGGTCAAGCAACTATAGGTCTATTAGTAGCTTTGCCATTAACAAGAACAATTAAGGCTATGGGGGCTAAGACCTTAACTTGATAGAAGTAGAAAATCTATGGTTTAAATATGAAGGAAGTAGAGATTGGGTACTTAAGAATATAAATTTTAAAGTAGGAAGTAAAGAATTCGCTGTTATAATGGGACCTAATGGTAGCGGTAAATCAACATTAGTTAGAATTATGGCAGGCTTAATACCTAAATTCCATCATGGAGAACTAAGAGGAAATGTTAGAGTAGGAGGAATTGATGTTCTAAAGAAACCTGAAGAAGTTTTCAAAGTGGCAGGTTTCATATTTGAAGATCCCGAAGTACAACTAGTAACAACGACCGTAAGAGACGAAGTATCTTTCGGACCATGCAACTTAGGGTTAAGTAAAGAGGAAATAGTAAAGAGAGCGAAGTGGTCTTTAGAAGTAGTTAAAGGAGCACATTTAGAAGATAGAGGTACGTTTGAACTCAGTTTAGGTGAAATGCAAAAAGTAGTTTTAGCTTCAGTACTCTCCTTGAAACCCAAGGTTTTAGTTTTAGATGAACCATCGGTTTTTCTTGAAACAAAAACTGCAAGTAGACTCTACTCATTGCTTAAGGATTTAACTACGAAACTAGGTATAACCGTAGTTGTTGTTGAACATGAACTAGACAGAGTTATTGAATATGCTGATAGGATTATAGTTTTAGATAAAGGAAGAGTTATTTGGCAAAGCAGCGTAGAGAACCTCACAATTCGCAATATAGAGGCCTCACATATACCGGTACCTTTACCTGAAGCAGCAAAAATAGTAAAGCTCTTGAAAAATGAACGCTTATATGGGGAAAGTCTGACTAGATTGACTAAATTAGTAGAGCAAGATCTTAGACTTAAACACGTTAAACACTACTATGTGGATTATAAGGAAATTAAGGGCTTTAGAAAAAACATAGTAATACTTGAGAATGTGTGGTTTAAATACCCTAGAACTTTAACATATGTTCTTAAAAATGTAAACTTAAACATTAGGGATAAGGAGCATGTAGGTATTTTAGGGCCTAATGGTAGCGGTAAATCAACATTAATTAAAATACTAATTGGTTTACTCAAACCTACACGCGGTAGTGTAGAGGTATTAGGTGTAAACCCTCGTAATAGAAGAAAACTTGTAGGGAAAATAGGTTATGTGCCACAAAACCCCACGTTAACCTTTACTTCACCAACAGTTTTTGATGAAGTGTTTAACACGGCAAAGAAGCTAAAAATACCTAATCCTGAAGAGGAAACAGAAAATGTTCTTAAAATTACAGGTTTAGATAGCTACCGTAACTTTAGAGTACTGGAGTTAAGCTATGGTTTAAGAAGGAGATTGTCTATAGCAACGGCTTTAGTAAGTAAGCCTAAATTGCTGATTCTCGACGAACCAGCAACTTATCTAGACTATAAAGCTAAAGAAAACCTCATTAGAATTCTGGAAAAGATAAGAAAGAACGTAACGTTGATTATAGCTTCTCAAGATCCAAGCATCATAACGAGGCTATGTAATATGATGCTAGTACTGGACAAGGGCACTATTGTAGCTTACGGTTTAACAAGAAAACTAATTTACGCACTAAATTTGGCAGATTTAAACATTGAAGAACCGTTAATAATTAGGCTTACCAAGAAGTTCTTTAAACAGATAAGTTATGGACCATTATCAGTAGAGGAATTTGCTGAGATGATAGCAAAATGATGTTATGGATTATAGACAAGGTAAGAACAGCGTTAACGTTTAGTAAAGAGGAGAATGCTCTTAGCATAGCCCATATTGTATTCAAGATATGTTCCATAGCGGTCATTTTTGCAGCTTCAATTACGGCTAAGACTTTGCTTTCCTCCATAATAGTGTTAATTTATCCTGTAGTGATTACCTATTTCACTAAGAGAGCTAAGGTGTTGCTGGAAGCACTTGAAGCTGTAATTATACCTATTACCCTCTTAATATTATTTACATGGCTACTATCCCCTGAAGGAGTGTTCAATATTTTCTCAATACTTAGAGCTTTAATTATAGGTTCAAGGGTTTTAGCAATAGCGTTAACCCTGCTAATAATGTTCACATATACGAATCCATTGGCAATATCTATTCTTCTTGAAAAATGCAAGGTTCCTATAGTCCTATCGCAGTCCATTATCCTTACTTGGAGACTTATACCGTTAGTGTTAAAGGATTTTCTAGAATCATTTACCTCTATTAAGCTAAGAAATTACCATATATGGGAAGCTTTAATACCGTTAACAGCAGTTTCTATGGAAAGAGCATTTAGGGTTTCAGAAACACTGTACGTTAAAGGTTTCGGGTGGACTACTAGGAGAACATATATTGTTTCTTTAGGAAGGCGCAAGGAAGGCTTATTGTTGCTGATTATTGCCATATTAATGCTTTTAGCTGTCTTCGTCATAAACAATATTTACTAGTATTTTTCATTTAACTATGGAGTAGGATACGTATGAGTATTAAGATACTACGTGAGGTATTTGCCGAGAGGAGAACAAGATTCCTGCTTTGTTTACTACTAATATTTGTTCTTATGATAACCACCTACTATTTAGGATACAACTTAGTAGCAAATTCTATAGTTTATGGTACTTTAATGATTACCACATACAATGTTCTAATAAGGAAACCTGTTAAAGACCATAAGCCACCATATATTTCAATAAGAATATGGATCCCTATAGTATTTCTAATGTATATTGGCATGTTCTTCGGTTTACTTTATTCTACTTTTCATTATACACAATCTATAAAGGTTTTAGAGGAAGTAGGTAAGGAAATAATTAAGCTTAAAAGTCCGGAAAAAATATTCCTATTCAACCTTGTTAGAGGAATTTTCGCAGTAATTCCCTATATAGGACCATTCATCATCGGTATTGCCTTGGGCAATTCAGGTTTTCTCATAGGTATTGCCCTTAAGAAGCTCTTAGTTTTAGAACACTATAAAGACTTTGTAATAACACTTCTTATACCATTTCACCCATACGGGTTTCTTGAACTATTATCCTACGGTTTCTTCTTAACCGCATCATTATATATTAGGTCAAAGCACTGGAAGTATTCTATGCTATCCATTGCTGTAGCTATAGTTCTACTATTTATAGCAGCTCATCTTGAAATATGGGAAATGGAAGTTTACAGTTATGGCGTTTAATGCGCTATTTTAATTCTTAAGCAGCCGCCATACCCCACTATGGATTATCTTGAGATAGTTTATGTAGGCTTATGAAAAGGGTATTTAACGTATCTTTGAAGTTTAAGATTTAAAAAAATGCTATTCCATGTAGAACTTTAAATACG
>Ga0190309_1000068_pt1 | contig 35864 bp, 61 predicted proteins | sample 48700767_MG_FD_161656 | JGI IMG/M metagenome (GOLD analysis project Ga0190309, IMG submission 161656) | Hydrothermal vent sediment bacterial communities from Southern Trench, Guaymas Basin, Mexico - 4870-07-6-7_MG | ecosystem: Environmental > Aquatic > Marine > Hydrothermal vents > Sediment ... | reverse complement strand
AAGCTACCAGCAGAACAAAGACGACCTAGTAACGAAGGCCCTTAGAAAACGGTACATCCACGTCCTCAGATTCCGGTACAAGTCCCCGATCACGAAACGGCGACTCAGAGAAATAGCAGATGCTATAGAGGAGTCGCTACGCATACTGGGGTACAAGCCTCGAAAACTTTAAATACACCGTTCAACCACACTATTATGGGTGGTTCGTGTGCCTAGAATACACATAAACGTCAGCGAGAACCTCTTGAGAATCCTCGACCTTCTGGTAGAGTCCAAGCTGTACAAGAACAGGACGGAACTCATAACCGAAGCCCTCCTCAACTACCAGCCGGTAAAGAGGCTTTGGGAAAAGGAACAGGCTCGGCTTATTGAACAGGTTACGAAAGCAATTGAACAAACTACGGAAAAATTGGAAATGGATGTTCTGGCAGAAACCGTTAAAAAATTAAAGGAGGCTTCTAAATGAAAAGAAGGTTATCCCCCGCAGAGCGGTACGAACTAGCTGCCCACCTAGCCATAGAACTGCACCCTATGAACGCCGAGAAATGCAGGAAATTCGTTGAAAAACGCCTAAAGGAGGCTACTTCTGAAAGTGACGAAGTTTAGATGTACCAATTGCGGTTACGAAGAGGACGTACCCCCGGCATCATTCGACAAGAACATACCTTTTCACGGCTGGCTCTGCGAAAAATGCCGAAAAGGAAGAATGAAGCGGGTGACTTCCAAATGAGCTGTGTTGAACCTCCGAGCAAATGCTTGTACTGCTACTTTTTCACACCTAGTGAAAAAGGGTTAGGGTTCTGTGCCCTTCACGGTCGCAAGTTTAACGAATGCAAACCTAGCGACTTCACGCCAATCGACGAAAAGCTATACGCCGTTTTAGTGAATTTTCCCGAAATTACCCCTGAGATGCTCGTTAAAGCCGGGGATGGGTGGATGTGGAAAGTTCCAAGATGCGAAGGCGTGGAAGGAGGAAAAACATGATGGGTAATCCGTTCTGCCCTAAATGCGGCTTGCCGATGAAGGTTAAGAAATGCTCGGGGACACGCTATTGGGTATGCCCGAAAGGGCATAAATTCAAAGCTGGAGCGACGGAGCTGACGCACTTCCGAAAGAAAAAGAAGAAGGGAGGCGTTTGAAAACTGACCTCTAACGTGGAAATTTTGAAGGCTTTAGCGTCGAAAACCTTCCATGTCAAACTCGAAGAGAAACTCGTCGACCTGCTTGCGAAACACGCAACCAAAGATCTGACGATCGTCGAAGCCGTTACGATTCTCGAAGTCTTCAGGATCGGAAGGATCACGCTCGCTTTGCTTGACAAAAGGCAATGTAAGGAGGCTTCCGAAGGGTGAGTAAGGAGATTCTATCCGAGCTTAGAGAAGTTGAACGTTCAGTTTCAGACGCACGAAGCAGACTGGATGCTCTGACTGAACGGATACAAGAGCTGAAGAAGGAGATTACCGAAACCATCCTTCGGAAGATCGAGGAAGCCCGTTACACACGGTTCAACCCCGAAGCCTTACCCGACTTCCTCGCCGAGCCTTACGTGATCATGCCTAAGAGAACCGTGAAGGGTAAGGCAGTCGAATGGTACGTTATTGTCCCCAAGATCATCGACTTTCAGCTTGGCTGGCTTGAACGTTCCACCCGAAGCTACAACATTTTCCTCGTGAATCAGTATGTCCGATGGTTCTCGGAAATCCCAAAAGAGCTCGAAGAAAAGTTTCAACTGAAACCTTTGCCCGTCCAAGTTGCGGACGGTCTGTTGTTAACCAGACCAGAAGATCAAGACGAGGCTTGGAAACGTTATAGGAAATGGTTGAGCAGACGTGAGGGAAGCGAGGCGATAAGGATCAAGCGTGGCTCGGAGTTCCAGTTGATAGCTCAGATAATCGAGGATGGGCATCTACCGTTCATTCCTAAACCCGTGGATCCTGAAGACGTTAGGCTGCCACCGCCTACCGACATCAAGCTGAGGGATTACCAAGAAGACGCATGGAAAAAGTTCCTCAAATACGGGGCAGTCGGAATATTCTGGCCCTTCGGTTGCGGCAAAAGCTACTTCGGAACCTACGCATGTGCGGCTATTAAAGGTCGGAAATTGGTTGTTGTGCCTACTCGAACTTTGAAGGAGCAGTGGCTGGAATACATTAGGGATCACACCACTATTGACTATGAGGTTGAAGTTGAAACTTACCATGCGTTTCATAAAGTCCGCAATAACGAATACGCTCTTGTGATCTTTGATGAGTGCCAGCATCTGCCTGCCAACACATTTATCAGGCTCTCAACTTTGAAGACGAAGTATCGTATGGGATTCAGCGGGTCTCCCTATCGTGAGGATGGAAGGGTAAACTACATAATCGCCTTGACGGGTTATCCGGTTGGGCTTTCTTGGGACAAGTTCTTCGAGCTTGGGTTGATACGTAAGCCTCAAGTCACGCTCTTCGTCTTGAAACGACCGAAAGATAAACTTCGGAAGCTTGAGCAGCTCCTCGCCCAAGAAACCGGGAAGACGATAATATTCTGCGACAGCATCGAACTCGGAGAAGCAATCGCAAAGAAGCACGGGTTAAACTTCGTTCACGGGCAAACCGCCAGACGCCTCGAAAAGATCAGAGAGAACGAGGTTGTCGTGGTCAGCAGGGTTGGAGACGAAGGCATAAGCATACCTGAAATAGACACGCTCATCGAAGTCGACTTCCTCTACGGGTCGAGGATGCAAGAGTCCCAACGAAGCGGACGGCTTCTCCACAGCAAGAAAGAAGCGACAAACCACTACATCCTAATGACCGAAGAGGAGCTTGAACGCTACGGGAAACGGCTCCTCGCCTTGTATGAACGAGGCTACAGAATCAACATAGTAAGATAAGGAGGCTTTCTGAGTGAAAGGGAAGAAATGCGTCATTTGCGGTGCAACTGATGATCTGACGTTGCATCACATGGACGCTGTTCACGGGGCGTTGCTCCCCGATGCAACAGTATGGATGTGCAGAAGATGCCATAGCAGAATCCACAGAACCCACGACATGCGGTTCTTCAAGCTTAAAGAAGCAACAGAGAAATTAAGGAGGCTTCTAAGGTGAGCGAGAAACATGCTTTAAGTCTTTTAGATAAATACGGAGATCGTCCTTGGAGTCGTCGTTTCGTGTTCTGGAGCGGTGGAAGGGACAGCACGGTGGTTCTCCATTTAGCTTTGAGGGTTTGGAAGGAAGATTTCAAGGCGGTCTTCATAGACACGGGCATCACTCTTCCTGAAACTTTGGAATACGTAAAGAAGATGAGTGAACTTTGGGGTTTGGATTTAGTCACCCTCAAACCGGACGTTGATTTTTGGGAGTATGTCCGCATAGCAGGGTTCCCAATAGTCAAATCTTTGTGGTGTCGAAGAGTGTTGAAGATGGAGCCTGTTAAAAAGTTCTTTGGTTTGAAGGAGAACCGAGGATGGAAACTCCAAGTTTTGGGGATAAGAAAAGCTGAAAGCCACATGAGAATGAGGTCGCCTTACTACCAAAAGCCTTTCGTAAGACATTCGATCTTAAAGTTTACATACCAGTTAAGCCCGATTCTGGAGTGGAGCGACACCCAAGTAAAAGGATACATGAGGAAGCATGGAATCCCTGAGAATCCATGCTACAAAATATACGGCACAACAGGATGCTATTTTTGTCCCTTCGTGAGGAACAAGAAGCACTACTTAACACTTAAAGAAAGGCATCCTGAACTGTTCCGGAAGATAGTTGACGCCGAAGAAGATCAGAGGTCTAAACCCGGATGGGCGTTCCCGGAATACTCAATAAAAACCTTAATCCCTCAAACTTCACTAAGGTAAATAGGAGGTTTCAGGTTTGAAGGAGGAGGAGTGGGTTAGGCGGTTGGAAGCGGTCATACAGAGTTTAGAAACCGTTTTGAGAGGCTTGAGGCGGTTGCAGGTTGAAATTTCGGCGGAAGCCGTTAGGAGGGAGAAAAGTGACCGTGATCAAAATCCCTGAAAAGGTTCTCGAAGACATACGCTGGAACGCTCAGCACGGAAAATGCCGCCAATGCCGGGAAATATTCGATAAGATAGAAGACGGGCGAATCGACACCTCGAAGCTCGACCGGGACCTGTTAAGCCACTTGGAATCCATGATCGAAAGCCGTAAAGAAAAAAGCAAAAACCTGTGCCTAGACTGTTTCTATTACGGGATAACCCGCTTCGGTGCGGTGTGCAACTACTACGGGTTCACGAACCCGGTCAAAACGGAATGCCCGGCGTTCAAAAGCCAAGAAGAAGGCGAAAAAGAACTCTTGGAAAACCTCGAAACCGCAGAAACGATCAGGACGATGATGGCGAAGCTTTCCGAGTTGAAACCCAAAATAAAAAATGTAGCAGATGCTAAACTGAAAGAAGAACTGTTGGAACTGTGCCTGATGGCGGACATACTTAAAAAGAGGCTGGAGAGGTGACCGGAAACGAAACTGGCAAGGCTGATATGCGTCATAATGGTCATCCCCTTGATGATCGTCGTGAACCTCGTGAAACTGCTCGTAGGGGACGAAAACCCTTTAGACTGAGAGGCGGCGATCCTTGACCATCGTCAGAGGCATATACTGCGACAGGTGCAGAGTCAGGTACGTCTACCACGCATGTAAATACGGTATGCCGTGTGAGCATCACGTGGCCGAGATCGCCCGAGACGGGATAAGCATTATAGCACCTGCTACGTTGATAGGCTGTTTCTCGTGGAGGTATGCGGAAGGGTTCAGGGTGTTCGAGCTTCAGGAGCTGTACTACGTTTACGACAAGAAGAAAAACAGGTTCCTCAAGAAGTGGGACGAAAAAAGGCATTTCGAAGCGAGGTACGTTACCGAAGACGAGCTCGTAGATCAGTTCCTGAAGTTCCTCAAGGAGAAACTCCCCGTCATAGAGTGGCCGCCGTTCGTGGAGGCGTTCAGGAGCCTTCTTGCAGGCGGGAGAAGCTTGACCTATCCGCCTAGATGGAGAATGAAACAGCTAGCTAGAAAATACGCTGTGAAGGTGGACAAAAAGAATGCGTAAAATAATTTATTACGCCGGAGCCGGAAGGAAATGTTCTTTATGCAACTGTCGCTTCGCAACTAACGTGGATTACGAAGCTCACATGGAAACACACTGGAAAAAAGCGAAAAACGGTGAGGGGGAGTGGCTTCCGGCAAAGGGGGATCCAGACCTAGCTAGGATGCTAAACACGGTTGGAACGTTATTGAAAGGCGGATACAGGTACGTTCTCATAGCGGATGGAAAAATAATATACAGGACAAAAGAGCAATATTAGACGTGGATGGGCGATGTCTACGGCTGAAGTGAGCATTTACGAGCTGCTGACCAGCGACCCGAGATGGAAGCTGGTAAAGTCCTACGCAACAAGGTTCGTAAACAGGCTTAAAGCTAAAGGGTTCCGCTGCAATGTCTTTCAGTACCCCGGAATAAAAATGGCGGTCGTTGACTTTTATGATCCCGAGCTACGTTCAAAACTCTCGGAAATAGCTGAAGTGGTTGAACGCAACGGCACCTACGGACGCATCCAAACCAAAGGCTCACTGTCTTTCGAGCTGGTCGAAGAGTACCAAGTTTTGGTTAGGGGGGACATACCGGTATCCATGCTGAGACCTGAAAAGACGGAAATCGGGTTCTGGAGGGAAGTCATATCCGAAAACAAAACCGCCAACATAACTGAGATACACCTGCACATGTGGGATCACAAACCCGGGGTGCACGTGCACATCGAAGGGTTAAACCCGGATCCGGTGAAACTGGCCGACTTCGTGTCGAAAATAAGGGACATATCTAAAAGGTTCTTGGCAAGCGGGTGAAAAACGTGGAAAAGGAGGAAACGCCGGATGAGCGTGGTGACCTGCCCCAACTGCGGGGAATACACGTACCCGCAAAAACACTTCGTGAACGAGCCTGACGGGGTTACGGTGATCCACAGCTGCCAGTTCTGCCATACCGAAATAAAAACCGAGCACTTCAAAAACAGAACCTGCCCGAAATGCGGGAACAGAACGTTGAGGTTCAAGGAGCGAGTGGACGTAATCGGGTTCGACCGAAACGACTGCCTGTGGCAATGTAGCAACTGCGGATACAACGTCATCGCAAAACCCAGAGGAAGGCTGCCATCCCCGCCGAAAATAAAACTGGAAATCGAATAAAATTAATATACCCCGTAAACTATTTTAGTTTGGTGGTGTCATGTCAGACAACCAGCTTGAAAACGCTCCGGTGATGACTCAAAAAGAGTTCCTTCAAGGTCAAGCGATGATGAGGACGTTTCTTAAAGGGATCGACATCAAGGTTAAAGGAAACGAGGTGTACACCACGTATAAGTGGAAGTTCCCGGACAAGCAGGCGGCGATCGCTTTCGCCAAGGGGATGGCCGAATCGTTCGGAGGGGGGCAGGAGCAAAATGGCTGAAGGGGAGCCCGTAGGGGAAAAAGCGAAAAAGAAACGCAGAATACCGAAATCGAGCCTCGGAAGGAGCCTAGCTTGGCTCGCAAGGTCGAACCCCGACCTAGTTCAAGAATTAAACGACTACGCAAAGGCGACGGGTAAAAAGCCTACGCAGGTCATACAGGAAGCCTTGAACCACTACATCTACCAGAGGCACATCATACGCTCGGAACTTACGGTCGAACATCTTTACGAAGCGTGGCAGATACTCAAAGAAATGCAGGCACACTCGGTAAAGATCTTCTTGGAATGGGCGAAACTGATGTTCAGCGAAGAGTACAAGTCGATGATAGAGCTGAGCAGGGAGCTGGCTCCCCCGGTAGAAACGCAGCCTCCACCGCCGCCTCCGCCGAAAGAAGTGAAAGACATAGAGCAGCGGTTCTTGACCAAGATGTGGGACTACTTGGAACCGATATTGGATGCGACGCTTGAACAAATAATCAAAGTAATGATGCCTATGCTGGGCATAAAGAACCTCAAGCCGATCAAAGGGTCAAAGATACCGGTGAACCTGACCATCGAAGAAGAACCTGAAATACCGAACGCAACGAAAATAGACGTTGAGTGAGGGGTGGTTAAACCGTGTCCGAGTACAGGCAGCTGATAACGAGTGCCATATACTCTGCGATCACGACGTACGGCAAAGACACGACCAAGCTCAGGGTGTTCGCACAAGACTACGTGGCTTCCCTGAACAGGAAGGGGATAATCCCCAACGAAGAAGTGGACAAAGCCTTGAAAATTGCGTACGGGTACATAGAGAAGCAACTACACGGCGAACCGGCGTCCGAGGAAGCGTCCTACATGTACTGTCCGGAATGCGGCAAGGTGACTAGGCACTTCCCCCTCGACGCCGAAGGGTGGGTTTGCGAGGAATGCGGGCTGGTTTCCGAGGGGAAGCCCAGACGGATGGGTAAACCGTTAACGGAGGAAGAGCGGAGGGAAAGGCACTACGAGCGTTACGGAACCACGGAACTGCCTCCTAGAGGGACGGGCTTGCGGAAACCCTCGGCTTCCCGAATTCCCACATGCCCGATCTGCGGGAAACCGATGAAAAGAATTATAGGCAACCTTTACCAATGCCCCGAACACCCAACCCAAACCGAAAGTTTATGAAGGAAACCGGAAGCCGGAAAACGCCAGCTTCCGGGCAAAAGACGATAACTGGTGAAGAGGATGCCTGAACCACCCAGATGCCCGGTGTGCGACAAACCGATGAAGCGTATCATAGGCAGGCTTTACCAATGTCCAGATCACCCGGATCAGCTCGAAAGGTTGAGCGACAAACCCGACCCCGGCGGGGATAGCCCCAAATTCACCCACGGAACAATCGAAGACTGGAAAACGATGAACGTCGTCGAAGCGGGCATGGTTTCTATCGTGAGATCTCTCAGATCAGACATTTCCCCAGATCTGATCCCTTCGGTGGTCAAAAAACTCCGTGAGATTTGCGGCGGTTTGACCGACGTGACCGAACTCACCGCATGTATATACGAAAACCTAGACAGGGCCGTAGCCGAAGCAAGGGAGGAGAAGGCACGTGGGTAAACTGGAAGAATATACTGAAATCAGCGAAGAGTTCCGCAGAGCTAAAGAAGGCGTCGAGGAACTGGCTAGAATAGCGGCTAACTCGTACCGTGAAGGGCACGTCTACAGGTTGGTGTCCTCGCCGGAATACGAGTTCAGCTTGTGGGAGAAATACGGAAGCTACAAGACTTTGGAATCGTTCTGGGGCAGGTTCGTCGGAACTCTCAACCCGTACCTAGCGTGGCTGATAGACACTGCGAAGATTCTGGGTCCGCCGCCTTTCACAAGAACGGTTCCAGTGATGCTGAAAATCAAAATCTCGAAAGACGACATTCACCCAGTCAAGTATTCGGAAGCAGCCGTGAAGAACTTCCCGTTAAAATACAGCGGATACTACAAAATGGAGAAAGCGTATGACGTGTACGTTTCTCAGAGAGACCTGCTGTTGGCGGAAGCCTTCAGTTACGTGGACATTCCCATAAAAAGCATCGTGACGATCTACATCGGCCCCAACGCCTCAGAAGAGGACAAGAAAGCCACGGAAAAATTCGCTAAAAAATACGGGATCCCAGTAAGTTACGGGTTCCCGAAACCCGACGTTTCCACAACGAGAAAGATTACGAACCTTCTGAAGTACCTGAACAAAAGGTCGGAAGAATGCTTCAAGACCGGGACGCCCATGGATCCGCCAGTAGCCGCTTTGGCGGAAGCTTACGACTGGACTTTCCATAACGCTCCGCCTTTAGGGTCGTCCGACGCCGTTTTCACGTTCGTGAACAGGTCGATCGAAATCAAAAAGCTGATCGAAAGAGTTCCGTTGTGGAGGCGACCGGAAATACCTTACGAAGCAAGAAGGGAGATCGAGGAAGCGGGATCCGCCAGATGCCTGTTGCCGAACTCGGCTCAGCCGAGCTCGGACAAGACGGTTGAACGCTACGTCCGCAACTTCCTTAAATCGCTGGGTGAAATATGATGTTCCTTGATTGACGTTGAAAACTTTGGTGGTTGCGGTTGTCCGAGGAAGAGCGAATCCGAAGGGAACTCCGCTGGGTGCTTAAGAAGTCGTGGGAGGAACATTACGGTCACATAGTCGACGTGCTAACCAAGAAAGGCTACGACGAAAAAACGGTCAGGAAAGTGCTGGACGAGGAGATCATGCGTCTTGAAAAGGGATCGCCGAAACTTAGAGCCAAAGAGCTTGCGGGGCTGGTGGTCGCTAGAAATGCGGAGCTGTCCCCGAACCCGAAAAACGGGAAAGATCCGCCTCAAATATACCTCGACGAGATGGAGAAGGACATAAACCTCATAATCGAAGAGGAAGCCAGAGCCTTATACAGGAAAGAAACCGGGCGTAGCCCGCCGGAGGATCTCCCCCAGCAGTACTACGACAAAGCCATGATCTCGATCCTCAAAAGGTGGCAGAAAACCTTCAGGGAAATAGAGGCGACGATCCCTAAAATGGCTCCCCCGTTGCCTAAGGAACCCGTGGAGCTGGCTAAAGAAGAAGTCATAGCCAAAGGGCCGCCGCTGTGCCCGGTTTGCGGCAAGCCCATGAAGCGTATCATAGGCAACCTTTATCAGTGCCCTGATCACCCGTTTCAAACGTTCGAGAAACCGGAGCCGTGAAGCCCATGGCGGAAGGAATCCCCGAAGAGATTAAGAAGCCGATAGAAAAGGTTCTGGCCGAAGAGGCACGTGAAATTTACCTAGAAGAAACCGGAAAAACGTGGGAAGAAGAACCCCCGCCGGAAGAGGAATCGAAGGAATACATCCGGAAAGCGGCTAGGAGGCTCCTCGAAAAATGGCAGAAAGCGGGGAGGGAATACTACTCAGCCGTGAAGCAGTTGCTGGGAGCCCCCCCGCCGAGGGAGGAAATACTCGTTTACCGGGTGGATAAAATCGGGGAAGTGAAAGGCGGAAAACTCGTAAGGAGGAACAAGACGACGTTCGCTGTCCTGCCCTTGGAGCCCGAAAAGCCGCCGGAAATACCGCCGAAGGCGATACTGCGGTGCCCGATCTGCAAGTCTTACACGATGAAGATGATCATGCCCGGCTTGTGGCAGTGCACCAACAACCCGTTCCACATCGTTTCGATAATCGACTGGTTCCCGAGAAGAAGATGATTAAGCAGTTGCTACTTCAATTTTTCGATGGCGTAATTCCCGCCGATCTTAACCCACTTGATCTTGTCCCCGTCCTTGATGCCGAGATCCCTCCTTATCTCGGCTGGTATCTGAGTCCGCCCGCTGCCATAAACCTTAGTGATGTCTATCTCCTTCACGCACGCAGTTTTCAACGTTCACCACGAAATACACAGTTTCTACGTGATAAGCTTATAAACCGCTTTCTTAAATATTTTTCCAACAGAGAAAAAATAGGAGAAAAGAAAAATGGCCAAGTACCCTACGCCTGAAGAGGCCGTGAGGAACTTCACGGAGGCGGTCAGTTCCGAGGATACGCAGAAGAAGTGGGGCACACACGCCGCTAGAGGAGCGGAGAAGCTAGGCAACTACTTCAAGCGAGCTTTCCCGGCGGTTTACAGCGTAATAGCTTCCGACGACTTCCAGAAAGAAACGGATCCTTGGGAGAGGTCAAAGAAGGTCGGCACGAAAATCAGCGAGGTTGCGTTGGACTACAGAAAGGAGAAGCTCAGGGCTCTCGTCGAGGCTGTTAAACCCGCCGCCTAAGGAGGGATAGCGGAAGATGGTCACGCCCCTAGATGTCAACGCCCTGATAAACATGCTCCTGCCGATAGTCATGATGGTGATGATCGTCAGCCTCTTCACCAGCCTGATCAAGGAATTCAAGGGCATATAGGAGGCTAGCCGATGGTCACGCCGATCGATGTTAACGCCTTGATAAATTCGTTGCTGCCTTTACTGGTATCGGTAATGATCATCCAAATGATGATCAGCATCGTCAAGGAACTTAGAACTGCGGTGTAACGTTTCAACCCCAACGTAAACGAAACGAAAGCTACGCCCACTAACCGAACCGGTTAGTGGGACAAACGATTATTTTTATTTTTTTATGTCACTCAGAGAAGGGAATATGGAGAGTGTAGACTATGCGTGTGCAAATTAATAAATCCGTGTTTGGAACGTTTTTCTATCCGGTTTTAATGTGCGGAGAGGGGCGTGCGGATGGCTAGCTGGGGAATACGCTACATAGGCATATACAAGGAGGTGACGCAGGACGACTACGTGGTTCCCAAATCTTACTACGAAGCGGTGTTCACGACCCCCGTGGACGTGCCGGACGAAATCGAGCTGGAACTGCTGAAGGCGTTTAGAAGCTTAAGCGATCAGGTAAGCGGTCAAAGGACGAACTACATTTACGTGAAAGGCAGAACGGTCGTGGTTCAATGGTACGCCGAACACGCATCGCCGCTGTCGATCGGAACGGTGATCACCGCAATCGTGGCGATCGCCGCAGTTTATGCGATAACCCTGCTTCTGCAAACGGTGTACCAAATAATCTCTCTGGTGTCCCCCGAAGTTCTGTCGATGTTCATCCAGATGATGATGATGTTCTTCATGATGGTCATGGTGACAAGGTTCACCGAGTTCCTGCCCAGACGGAGGGGATGACGGATGACCGTGCATGAAACGCAAATATTCCCGGAAGGCTCGAAGCTTTACATATGGCACATGCACGGCAACGCATCTTCGGAAGCCGTGTTTAAACAGTCGTTCCCGGAAGGGACGACGATAACGTCGATAAAAATCCGCCATAAAACGTCGAAGATAGAGAGGTGGACGATATTCGGGACCTACGAGGTGCAGCTGGAAGACTTGGTGGGTGATTTAAGGGTAAGGATCCTGATCAACGGCAAAGAAGTTTTGCTGAAAGGGCCTTGGGAATGGAGCGTCGGGGAAACCTTGGAAGCGACCCTTTCCGAAAGCGACGTGCACCTAGACGGTCAGCAGAACGAAATAACGGTCGAATACTCGAAAGCGACGTACGGGAACTCCAACGCTTACCAAATGTGGTTCAGCACGTACATGGAGGTCGATGCGGACAACCCTCCGACCGAAACAGTTGTGAACGTCATCTCAACGACTTCTAGGGAAGAAGCCTTACACGCAGAGTCAAGCTACGAAATGCTGGGTCAGATGATGCAGTTCATGGTGCTGTTCATGTTCATGTCGATGATGATGAGTGCGGTTTCAGCCATGGGGGGATGAGATGGCCGAGCAAGACCTGTTCTCCACGCTGGTGATAACCGTCATAAACATGGTGTTCCTAGCAGTTTTCATTAAATGGCTGCTTCCCGACTTGGTGAAAACGCTTAAGGAGGCGAAAAACATATGAAAGAACGGGAGAGGGACGACCCGCCAAGCATAGATCTGATCTGGAAGACGGTGCTCGACCACGGCAACAGGCTGTCGAAGATCGAAGGCTCGCTGTCAACGATGAAGTGGGTGGTGGGGACGTTCCTGCCGATAATTATTTCAATAATAATCTACATACTGACCAAGGTGGGATGAGAAATGGAAACTTTGAAGAAAACCGTGGCTTCGGCTCTGAAGTCGATGCCCTACAGCCTCGTCATAGACGGGAAAATGTACAGGGGCGAAGAACTGGCTGACCACGTTATGAAGGAAACCCCCATAGGGCTTAAGGTTATGGAGATCGCCGTGAAAGGGACGCTGGAACGATACGCAAAAGGTCTGGCGGAACGCCGGTAACCCGTTCGGCTTGAAGCTCACTTAAAAATATGTAAGTGGGTTAGGATGGACTTCACCCCGACGGATGACAGCACAGTTAATCAATATGATCCTTCTGGAGATATGTTCGATTACGCTTCAAGCTCTTCGTTAATAGTTTGTGCGGGTTCTGGCAACGCTGAAAGGGTTTTCATGAAGTTCGACTTGTCGTCGATAGACGACTCGTCTAAAGTTCTGTTCGCCGACCTGTACGTCCACCAGAAAGAAAGCGACGGAGATCCGATAATCGTTGAGGTTAGGAAAGTTGACAATGCTTGGTCCGAATCCGAAATCACATGGAACAACCAACCATCATACGGCGAAATAGTCGATACAAAGCAACTGCAAGAAGGCTGGAATCAATTTGATCTAACCGATTACGTTAAAGAAAGGCTTGAAGCGGATAAGATTCTGTCCGTATGTTTAAAATCTACCGATGAGAACAGGGATTCGTGGCGAAATTACTCAAAGTTCGACTCTAAAGAATCATCCGAAAATAATCCTTACTTAAGAATAGAACTGAGCGGAGAACCGACTGGCTACGACGTAACAGTTGAAGCCTATAACCTAGATAAGAACTCGCCCGTTTCTGTAAACTTTAAATTAGACGGTCATCAATACGTTACCCCGAAAACCTTTGATGGGCTGGCGGGCTCCCATACATTAGAGGTGATCGACGAAAGCGATGACGGTGCCCCCTTCGCATACTGGGAAAAAGACGGAGAGAAACTGTCGACTTCAAAATCCATCGAAATAAACGCTGGCGGCACCTATAAAATTTTATACGGTTCTTCAACTACTGTAAGCAAGTATGAAACCCAGAAAGGAATCACAAAAATGACAAGCATGATGGTTCAGATGCTCGTGGTTGTTATGATCTTGGCAACGTTAACGTCCATGATGCGTTTCATGGGGTGAAGCCGGGTGCCGGTGGAAAACCACGTGCTGGTGGTCAGGCCGGTGTTCGACACGACGACGAAAGTTTTAGCCGAAAAAATATCGCCCGTGTTCATGAAGTACGCCCGTGACCGGCTTTATGCGGTTTACGACCTCTACGACGCAGGTGCTACAAGGGAATCTTACGAGGTGAACATAATGTGGCGGAACCCGCTGATAGTCGCCGGGTTCAGCCACGGACAAGAAGACGCAATAATAAGCGACGACGCAACACGTGGGTTCCTAGATGTCGGAAACACGGTCACGGTGAACAACCGCATAGTTTACCTGTGTGCGTGCAACACCGGGAAAGAGCTGGCCAAAGCGTGCGTCGACGTGGGAGCCAGGGCGGTGCTGGCCTTCGACGACACGCTGACGATAATCGTCCGGGAAGAAGACCTCGAACCGGTCGAAGGCTTCAAAGAAGTCTTAGCCGTGAAGCCGGCGAGGATCTTCGACGGGCTTACGGTCAAAGAAGTCTACGACGAGGTGATGGCCGAATACGACAAGTGGATCGAATACTGGGACAGCCGACCGGAAGATTACGCACCCATAATAGCCGACACGCTGAGGCACGACAGGGATCACTTCAAACTTTACGGAAGCGGGATGTCGAAGATCTCGCTGAGCCCTTGGTTGCTCGTGGGGACGACCGAAATACTTTCAATAGCCTACGCAGTCCTGTACGCCATAAAAAATATAATCCACATCTACAAACGCTTAAGGTAGGAGATAACCTTGAAGGTGAAAGCTGAAAGACGCAACTCCGTTCGTTGTAGCATTTGCGGAAACGTCGATGAAGGCGTCCAGTTCACAATCGCCTTGTTTTGGATCTTCAAACTCACCTTCGGAATTTGCGAAGGCTGCTTTTCGAAGCTGTTCAGGAGGTTTAGAAGAGAGAAATGAGCATAACAATACCGACGCCTCCAGATTTCCTGAGCTGGGTTTGGTTCGGAATAGGGATAAACTTCGGGCGTGCATTCGGTAAGCACTTAGACCAATCAATACAAGCTACGCAATGGTTCAAAAATAGACATCCGATATGGCGATGGGTTATTAAAAGACTTTTAGATGCGACTCATCACTGGTGGATAGGGGCTTTGATGATGTGCTACTTCCCAAGCATCCCAGAGGTATACTGGTTTGGAGCAGGCTTATTGGTGGACGACCTTCCGGACATACCTCGGAGAGCTAAGGAACTCCTAGCTGACATGAAGAAGCTGGCTAAAGGAAAATAAGCGATCATCCGTGGGGTGCGGAAAATGTCTGACATAAACTTGCCGGTGTCAAAGATATTCCTAGTGCTCACGCTGGAGATAGCTAACGCCTTGGATTACGCCACGACGAAGGTTGCGTTGGAAAAAGGATTGGAAGAAGCCAATCCTCTGGCGAAAGCCATCATGAAATGGGGATGGAAAAAGTATCAGTTGCTGAAGTTTCTGTTACCCCAAGTCCTCGTGGCTTATGCGTTGTCAAGCGAAGATCCGTACTACGTAAATCAAGCGTCGCTTGCCATAAGCTCGCTTGCATTTGGATACGCAGCTATAAATAACCTGCTGATAATCAGAGGGTTGCCGTAATGGCGGGTACCATAGAAAAACTGTCTGGCATAACCGTGTATTTAGCCTTGACCTCGGTAATCATGACGCTAATCAACTTAATAAGTTCGTACATCGTCACGATAGCTGTTGACGAAACCGAAGTAGAATCGTCGTCCGCAGACTACCAGACGGTTAAGAAATTTTACTTCTCCAAGCTGGATTACCCTTCGTGGACGAAGCTTAAAGTGTTGATCGAGCTTAAACACTCGACCGGGGAGTCCCCCGCATACGCTTCTGTATGGATTGATGGCGAGCGTAAACTCGAATTGAGCACATCGTCCACAACCTACGAGAATTTGGAAGGAGAAATAGACGTTTCGGGGCTGGCTAAAGGTTCGCATCTGTTCGAATTAAAACTTAAAACGTCGTCTGGAGTAGCATATAATAGACTGTTAGAAGTCTACGGTGAGGTTTCGTGACTGAACCTGTTAGGATTAGGAGAAACCCATCCGCTCATGACCATTCAAAGGATGAAGAAGGATCAGTTCTACGTCCCAAAGTTCTATATATCCCTGACGAAACATACGGTTCCGTCGATGTGGGCAACATAGAACCGTCAGCCTTACAGCAGATTCTGCAACAGATACAAAAAGAAATGGGAACCTTCTCGTCGAGAAACAACCTCAAGACTCTGCATGACGTTTTAGGATGGGCTGACGTTGCGGGGGTAAGGACCCTTGAACAGCGTCTCGGCTATCAAACGAGCGGATCGATAGAAGCGGATTTGTCGGCGATCCTATCAAGAATAGGCGATCCAACTGGGCACACCTTAGATAACATAGTTGCAAAACTCGGAAATCTATCCGCCGACTTAGCAACCCTTCTTGGAACACCGACGACTTCGATAGCTGGAGACATCGCAGACTTAATAACAAGACCAAAAGGGTTAAACGAAATTTTCGACCGCCAAACGGGATACTACTATGGAAAGAACCTTGCCCTTGGAAAAAGCTATGCTAAAAGCGAAACCCCACATGTGTCATATCCAGATACGAACGATTCCGAATCTACCGATGGAACATTAGCTGGATTATACGCCGATGGAAGATCATACGGATATTACTTGCCCAACTACGCAGGGAACGAATTAACCTTAAATGTGGATATCGACTTGGAAGAAACCCTCTGGGTTAACGTCGCAAGATTCCATACAGAAGCGACGGTTGCATACAAGCCTATGATAATGAGAATATACACAAGCTTGGATGGTTCGTCGTGGACGCTGAGATCTACGATTGACAAATCATCAGCTACTTATAACGATAGATGGCTGGTTGCGGTCTTTAAGCCTGTCAAAGCTAGATATGTGAGGTTTCAATTCTACGCATCCTATAGTGGTTGGCATGGAGACTGGCTCTTCATAGACGAATGCGAAGTTTACTTCATTAATCCCGATCAGTTAAGACCAGACATCGTGTTCAAAGGAGAAGTAATCAAAGATCCTCCAGCGGGGCTTTCCAACCCGATAGTGATCTGCTCTTTTTACTTGGTTGACAGACGCAAAGGCTTGCTGAACCCTCAAGAATTCTATAATGGGATGATAGACATAATGCGGTATAGACCCGGGGCTGATGCTAACTGGACATACGTCATAACTGGTGCCCCGTTATCATACAACGCCAATGGATGGCTATATTACGAATATGACTTTCCTAGTGCCAGCTGGCAAAGCGGCGACCTCGTCAGAATAATATGGAGAGGAACGGAAATATATGGCGGCAAATTTCCAGTAAAAATACCCGAACATAGCTACTTCACGAAGGTGGCGTGATTGTCTCATTACATGACTCATCTTGACGAATACCATTTCTCTCCAGTTTATCTAAGCGAACCGAACAGCAAATTAATCGTTATAGCATCTGCTCAACCATACGGTTATGAAACCTTCTTGATCGCAGGAGGGGGGCAGCTCGAAAGTCCAATGAGCACAAGCATAAAACAGGTTTACCCAATTCCTATCGTTGGGGTTTATGATACTGTTACTGGTCAATATAAGCGGATCAGTTACGAGTTTTCTGATGAAGAAAAATTCTATTTTAAAGAAATAGATGGAAGACCGATTGGCGTTTTGGTGTATGACTACAAGTGGGGATCAAAATCTTTAAGGTTGGAAGAATTCGTTTGGAGAAATGTTTTATATATTAAGGTGACGGTTCTTCAGACCGATAATCCGATAAATGTTCTAGTTTCTTTTGCTACAAGCAACGAGGCGACAGGATCAGTAAATACTGACGCTAGCCCTTACGTGGTGGCTTATTCAGTCGGGGATGAGTATTGGGCGTTGACATGCGATAGGACGGATACCTATTACCTTGGCAACTCTACGCAAGACGTAAATACGGGGGATTTTGATGAAACTCAAAACTCCGTAACCAACGAGGTTCCATCTTGGGGTGTCGGAAAGAAGAATCTGTCAACGGGAGATGAGATGATAATTGCTATGGTTGTGGATGAAGTTAGTTTGGCAAATGCTATTTCAAAAGCTAGGAATGCAATAAGCGACTTTGACTCGACGTATTCGACCGTTATAAACTTCTGGAAAGCGGTGGTTGACGAAATCCAGTCCCATATGGGAAACATTCCCGATGAATGGCAGTATGCAGTATACACGTCATGCATTCACATACTGATGATGAGCTACTATACAGATGTGGATAAGTTATATGTGCCAGCCGCTCCTTGGACATACTACCAGAACTTCATGAGAGACACGGCATGGGTTATAATGGGCTTATGTCATTTCCTTCCGACATACGCAAAACACATGATAAAATGGTTCTTAGACGCACCGCTTACTGGCGAAGTTTCCCCGCCAGCCGATTTTCTTCATGCAAACGCCTATTACTATGGGTTCACGAGATATGCCAACGGGAGAGCAACGGATTATGGAGCAGTATTTCTATATACATTAGCCGAATATTTTAGGGCAACGGAAGACTACGATTTTCTCAAGGACTGCGAGGCTTTAATCCTAGATATAATAAACAATTGGGCTAAGGTGTATTATAGGGAAGATGAAAACTGGATAGGGGCACACATGATAGCTCCCCATGATCATGACTACTGGGATGACTACTCACCAGTAACTCATGACATACCTAAGCTCTACGAGTCATACATAGATGTCATATGGGCTCATGCATTAAAGTCGATAATTCCTTACCTTGAGATCTTAGGCAGAACCGAAGATGCTGAGTGGTGCAGAAAAGCGTATAACAACTTGATTGACGGGTTGGAAGATTATCGCCGTGAAGACGGCGGATTTAATTATTGCATAAGATCGGACACTAACGAAGTATCGACGGTCAGAACGAGTCAAGCTTCCCTTTTTGCGGCGATATTTTTCGGTGACAAAAAGGCTTGGAAGTGGCTATGGAACAATCAAGACATATTCAGCCTAGAAGGATTAAACTTCCCAGCTGTCGTCAAATTCGATGAAGGCTCTGGATACGGAAACTGGGTTCCAAACATATTTTGGTCGGCTCCTATGGCACACGCCATAGAAAACAGCGACGACGCCTTTAGAAGCATGCGTGAATCCTCAAAGCTGTACGTATGGAGAGAACTGATCGGAGTTTATAATGGCGGTTTTGCCCAGAACGGGGAGGGGATCGGCGGAGAACCCAACTTTTCTTGGTCATACGGTGCATATCTTTGGGCTTGCCAGAAAATATGGAACGAAACTTTGTGGAAGAAACCGACCGACACCCAGCCGCTCCATTATTTAGATTACACCATGGAAAAGATTTCAGAAGAATCTGGAGTCGGATACGTAAGGATTAAGGCTAAAGGGATATCTGGGGTAAAATCGGCGGTTATAATTAGAATACCTAGTAGAACAGGCATTTCCAATCCTATCGTCTATGTCGAAGGTGGAGAGCTGGTTTCATATGAAGTAGACGGAGAGGAATTGAAGGTATGGTTCAAACCGAGCTCAGAAGTGACAATTTCGGTTTACGATTCCTCTTGGCAGATTGTATGGGAACTCGCATATTTAACATTATTTTTCATGATCGTTAATGTTTTTATTTTCGCATTAAAAACATTCATGTCTTGAAGGCGGTATGGTGCAGATGTCGGAGGATCATGTCATACGCCCTGCGGATATGGAGTTCAGCGGGCAACCCATACTCCATGACCCAAACGGCAACATTATAATCATGCCTATAGGATATCCGTTTAACAATAGCAGACAGTTTATGGCTGATCACATGGGAGTCATGTTCCATCATGGAGATGTTTATAAGTATGGAGTCAAGTTTCTTTTAGAAGTATACCCGATGCCGAATACGGGCATCTATGATACTGTGGAAGGAACTAACTTTTGGATTAACCCCGATGCTGGCGATAATGCTTTATGCAAGTGGCTGGAATATGATGGTAAACCAGTTCCAGCCATTTATTACAATCTAATTAAGAACAACAAGGACATAACTTTAAAGACATTTGTATGGGGAGATGTCGTATTCCATGTTTATAAGGTCAATTCGACAAATAATCCCATTAATCTCCTTTATTATATAAAGACAGAAGCTTCCGATGCTTACATCGATTCGTCTAGCACGCCATATGTGATTATTGATGAGCGAGAAGGTTATTGGATTGCATATACGTGTCTTGACATGGACTCGTATTATCTTTCAACCGAAGATGGCTATCCATCTAATGGACAATTCGCAGGGATGCCAGACGCCACAGTCGCTAATGCCCAACATTTTGTTGGTATGGCAAAACATAATCTTTCAAGCGGCGATGAAGCGGTCTTTGTCATAGCCTTTTCATACGTGAGTGCGGATGATGCCGCATCAAAAGCGAGAAACGCAGTTGCTAATTATTCTTCAGCATATAACCAGTTCCTAAGCTATTGGAATGCTAAAAACGCCGAGATTTCCAAACATTTGGATGGAATACCAGAAAAATATCATTATTACATCTATGTCGCCTGCCACCAAATACTAAATAATGCGTTTTCGATCACTGAAAATCAAACGTATGTTTCAAGCGGTTTGCTATACTGGAATACTGGCTGGATACGAGACGCCTGCAGATCTGCTGAAGGATTAGTCCATTTCCTGCCAGACGACGCTATCAAGATATTGAAGTTCTACAAGGATGTGACTAATTTCAAGAACGCATTAAGCTACCTGATGAATTTTCAGCCCGCAGGAGGTATGCCGATGACTGATTACGGTGCGGTTTTTCTGGCAACTTTATATGAGGTTTACCGTGAAACAAACGATAAGACATTACTTAGCGATCTTGAAGAACGGCTTGATGATTGTTTGTCTTGGATAAAGGATCACATCAGCGAGGATCTGAGGCATATCGAAGCCCCCCACCCTCACGATTTCTGGGATGATTACAGTGCATATACAAGCTCAGTCGAAAAGAAATACGAATCGTTTATAGATGTCATTTGGTGTTACGGGGCTAAAGTTTTGTCATATATGCTAAGAGAGTTAGGTCGTGATGATGACGCCGACTATTGCCTGAAAGTTTATCACAAAATGCTGGAAGGAATAGAGGATTACAGAGCTGACGATGGCGGATTGTGGTACGCTATCGACACGAATGATCAAGTTTCACAACTGTATACTACTGAGGCTAATATCAGAAATGCCATCTACTTCGGGGACAAGAAATGCTGGGACTGGCTTAAGAAACACATAGATAAGTTTGATTATGACGAGGTTGACATACCATGTATAGTTCAATTTGACGCTGGTGGCGGATATGGTCCTTGGTGCCCTCATTTCTCTGAAACGGCGATCATGTGGAATGGAATAGACGGAACGACGGAGGCTTTGGATGCGTATTTGTCAGCTAGTAAAATCGGTGTGCAAAGAGAAACCATCGGAAATTATAGCGGACGCTTTTCAACAATGATTAACGCAGGAGACGCCCCGACATTTCCTTGGAGCTATGGGACGTTCCTATGGGCTATGCACCGAATGTTCAGAGAACCCATATGGAAAAAGCCAACATTAGACCGACCGATCCATTACCTTGATCCATCCTGCAAAAAGATTAGCGAACAATATTCTAACGGAATAATCGAAGTCAAAATAAATGGCATTAAAGGAGCAAAGTCGTTTGTGAAAATTTACGCTCCCAAGTCATGCTTCCCATCTGGCATAACCGTTCTCGTTAACGGTGCTAGCGACTACTCATATGAATATGACGATTCAAATGAAATAGTTCAAGTCGTGTTCAAGCCATCATCAGAGGTCACTATAACCGTTATGGATTCCTCTTTGTACGCTGCGATCCAGCTATCGGTTTCAGCAATTTTGTTTTTAGTAGTTATGACGATTATCGATTCCGTCAGATCTCTAATGAAAATGCTTATAAAATGAGGCGATCTTTTTTATAACGGGAGCGGGGTCGTAATGCCAACAATAACGGATAACTTCGATGACGGAGTGATAAATGCCGATCTGTGGGAACAAGCTGCTAACGGATCTGGGTCGGTATCCGAAAGCGGAGGGAAGCTCAAGGCTTCATGCCCGAGTAGCCTCGACATGGCTGGCGTGGTAACCAAGAATGCCTACGATCTGACCGATGGCTCAGTCGAAGTCGAATGGAGCCTAGATAACGTCCGTGAGGTCTATCTAGGAATAAGCACCGAGAAAGCACTAAGCTTCCTCAACATGGAATATCTGTCCAACTGCTACTTCATAAGGATGACGCAATCCGACGGAACTTACCGGGTGTGGTTTAAGAAAGTGGTGAACGGTACGGTTTTCAACATCCACGACGCCCTAATGAGCTTGACTTCTGGCAAATTCAAACTGCAATTTGAAGGAAACACCTTGAAGGCATACGTCAATGATGCCTTGTTCTCCAGCGACGAATACGAGCTCCAATCAAAAGAGGTCTACGTGTACGTCATAGCAACAGCATACGACGTGAATACTGGGGAAGCCTCGTTCGACAACTTCTCGATGACATATTATGTGCCAGAAAAACCCCCGACGCCAGCCGAAACCATATCGTCAATGATAAACTCTATGATTCCGATGCTCGCCCTAGCGGTGATCGTGCCGCTCGTCGGAAAAGCGGTTAAGGAAATCAAAAGAAGATAGGAGACTTTGGCGGTGAACGTCTTCTTCCATCACGACTTCGCCGAGTCGCAAAGCATGGAAGGCTGGGAAGTCATAGGAGGAACATGGACAATAGTTAACGACGGAGTGAAGGGAACTAACCCAAACAATAGCTGGGCATATCTCAGGAAAAAATTCCAAACCAGATACTCATGCTTCAGAATAGAGGTCACGTTCAAGTACCTCCCAAAAATCGTAGAGATCAACCCAGGCGTAGCGGTAGATTGCCGGTGGGAACGAAACCACTTCGACATAATCAATCATGTAGGAGGAGTCGGCTCCTTATACACTAATTACTGGAGCATGCATATCATGTGCGGATACTCCGATTACTGCCCGAACCCATGGGAGAAACCCGAAGACTCAAGATACTGCGGGACGACCCTTCAACTTGACAAATGGTATACGCTGGCATACGAAGTCGACGAAACCAAAGTCAAGCAATACCTAGACGACTATCTGATCGGCGAATGGGAATATGCGGGAGAAGGCAAATGCGGTTGCACCCCGATGGAATTCGACCGTGTTCTGCTGGCCGTTGCCAACGGAGAAGCGGTATTCAAATCCGTGACGATCTACAGCCTCAAAGCCGAACCTTCGCAGCCTGCCCCTCCCAGCCTGATGGAAGCCGCCGTTTCAGCCGTAACAGTCTTTATTGCGGGGGTGGCCTTTAAGGCGTGGGTGGTTCCTGAGCTGAAAAAGCTGATCAAAGGAATGTGAAGTGATGTTCAAGACCGAGCTTTTCCACGGCGACGAAACCGAAGTTCTCGTGGAATCCGAAGAATGGGTTCCGGTCAAGGTTCTGCGGTTCGTTAAAGACCCGTTCAACTACAACGTATTCAGGATCATGCTGCAGATGAACCTCGAAGTGACGTTCGGGGACATCGGCTATGCGGGTCTGTTCATAGACGACGAGGAAAACCCGAGAATACTCTTGAAAACGGATCTACCGTTTGAACACCCGTTCAAAGGAGAAGCAGATGTCTACAACGTTCCCTACGGCGAACACCGATTGACCGTCAAGATGAAATCCGAACAAGGAAAACCGTTCAGAAACACCTTGCTAGAAATCTACATAACGAGATACCCAACATTATATGAGATTGCTGGGCAAGTAGCTACTTGGATACTGCTAACATGAAGGTGATTTCAGGCAATGTCTGTGGAGCGGGCTCTTAAGCTTTTAGGAATGTTGCCTAGAATAACTCTAGCTATAGGAACAATATCAGCTATAAGTCAAGTTACAAGCCAAACTCTTCAAGCAATTCAGCATAAGTCTGAGATGTATGTTCCATTAGAGGCTGATTTCCCCGTAGACAGGGTTTCAGCTAGGTATGGGTACACCCCTCAAGATAACAGCCACGTTTCAATAATAATCCTGAATTATAACGGGATAGAATGGACCGTGCCTCTCGTAAGAAGCATATATAGGAAAACCAGCTACCCGTACGAAATAATCATAATAGACAACGTTTCCGACGAAGAAAACCAGATGAAGCTTGAAGAGCTTACGGAAGAAAAACTCCCGATCCAGCTGACCGTGATATTCCAGAGCGAGAGAACCGCTGTCGGAAGGGCGTGGAACGAAGGGATAAGGAGAACCAAAAGCAAATACGTCCTATTATTGAACAACGACATGCTGATAATAGAGGATTACTGGTTGACTAGGCTCGTCCGGATAGCGGAATCGGATCCGAGAATAGGCGTGGTCGGTTGCAACCTTCTCTTCCCGGACGGCAAGATACAGCACGTCGGCGGAAGCCCGATCACGCAAGGAATATTCCACCCGCACTACGGGGAGCCTTTAGACGGCAGGTTCAACGACGTTAGGGACTGCGACTGGGTTACGGGTGCGGCCCTACTCATCAAAAGGGAAGTGATAGACAAGATCGGCGGCTTCGACCATAAAAGGTTCTACAGCGGGTGGGAAGACGTGGATTACTGCCTGAGAGCCAAGCTCGCCGGATATAGGGTCGTGTGTGCACCGGTAAAGATAATACATTACGAGAGCATGACGGACAAGAAGCTCGGGCTGAAAAAGAGGGGAGGGGAAGCGTTCAAAGAAAAATGGAGATGGATGCTCGGAGGTTACCCGGCATGGAGATAGCCTTCGTGATGGCGGGCGTCGGGATCTGCGGGGGAAACAAGTACATCTTCGAAGTGGCAAATAGAATGGCGGAGAAAGGACATGAAATCTACATAGTCCACGACGGAGAGCCGGACTGGATGAGAGTAAACGCCGAGTTCGTAAGCGAAATCCCAGAATGCGACGTGACGGTCGCCACCTACTGGACGACAGCCAACAGGGTGTGGCGTGAAGGCAAAGGCGAAAAATTCTATCTCGTCCAAAATTACGAGGCTTGGTTCCCGAACCAGCCGATCAGGGAAGTCGAGGACACCTATCGGCTTCCGTTCAAAATGGTTGTTGACTGCGAATGGCTGAAGAACTATCTGAAGGCAAGGTTTAACGCCGAAGTTTTAGCAGTTGCTCACGGCGGGGTGGATCACTCCCTGTTCAAACCCAGCAAGCCGGTGAACAGAAAAAGGGTTCTTGCGGTGAGCAGACCCTCCGACCCCAGAAGGGACATGGCGACCACGTTCGAGGCGTTCAAAATAGTGAAGCAGGTAATCCCGGACGTGGAATTCGTCATGTACGGGGCTGAAAAACCGCCGGATCTGGGCTTTCCGATAGAGTTCCATCACGCCCCGTCGTACGAGGAGCTTGCCGAAATATACCGGGGCTGCCGGGTGTTCGTGAGCTCAAGCCTTCTCGAAGGATGCCCCCTCTGCCACCTTGAAGCTTTGGCAAGCGGATGCCCGGTCGTCACGACCCCGGCGGGGGTCGAAGATTACGGAGTGAACAGGGAAAACATGATAATTGTCCCGCCTAAGAAACCGCAAGCATTAGCAGACGCTATATGCGATGTCTTAAAGGATGACAACCTCTACATGAGGCTTAGGGAAAACGGAATAAAAGCGTCGCTCGACTTTTCATGGGAAAAAACCGCCGACATAATATTGAACGCATTCTCGGGGATCATTCCCAGAGAAGAGGTTTTGGAACGCATCATCCCAGAATTCGTTCCTAAAGAAATGTACGAGGAGCACATGGACAGGTACAGGTTTGCGGAAGACTACGTGAAAGGAAAGACGGTTCTCGACGCCGGGTGTGGCGTGGGATACGGGACGCATCACTTGTCAAAGTATGCCGAAAGGATAATCGGAGTGGACAAGTCCGAGGAAGCGATAAAATACGCAAAGGAACATTACAAGGCGGAAAACCTGTCCTTCGCTGTCGGCGACTGCACGCACCTGCCCGTCTTCGACGAGGAATCCTTCGATGTCATAGTCAGCTTCGAGGTGATAGAGCACGTCAAGAGCTACGTCGCCTATCTTTCCGAGATGTCACGGCTCCTGAAAAAAGACGGGGTGTTCATATGCTCGACGCCGGACAAGAACCGCTTCCACGTGAAAGACCCGTACCACGTGAAAGAGTTCGCCTTTAAAGAATTCAAGGAAACGCTGAGGAAGTTCTTCAGCCAAGTCCTGATATTCTACCAAGGTGAAAAACCGTTCATGATCGCCGTGTGCAAAGGGAAGAAGATGCCAACCTAACCTTTTTAAAGCCGAACCCCAATAATAAATGCGATCCAAAATGAAGGTTCTAGTTACCGGAGGAGCCGGGTTTATAGGTGCGAACGCCATCAAGGATCTTCTCGACGACGGGCATGAAGTCATAAGCTTCGACTACACCGACAACCCGTTCCGGCTGCACGAACTGAAGAAATGCCCGAGGTTCTCTAAAAACCTCAAAATAGTGAAGGGGGATCTCAGAGATAAAATAGCGGTTGCTAAAGCGGTCAAACAGGCGGACGTAATACTCCATTTGGGCGGTCAAGTGAGCCACCTCTTAAGCCAGCACGACCCGTACTACGATCTGGAGGTTAACGTCGTGGGAACCTTGAACATCCTCGAAGCTATCAAAGAATACAACCCGCTGGCATACCTGATCTACTCGTCCTCAAGAAGCGTCTACGGCAAGAAAATGAAGCGTCCGGACGACGACCCGATAACCGAAGAGGCTCTCCCGGAGCCGATAGACGCCTACGGAATCACGAAACTGACTTGCGAACACTACATACGCCTGTACCATTACCACCACGGAATCAAAACCACCATTCTCAGGCAGGCGAACGTTTTCGGCCCACGACAGCAACTGTGGACCCCGGTTTACCAGATGGTAAGCTGGGTTTTCAGGAGGGTGTGGCTGAACGAAACCTTGAGGTTCATGGGCGACGGCACCCAGACAAGGGACTTCCTGTACGTCGGAGACCTCGTGAACGCATACTTGACCTGCATGGAAAACCCGGATGTCGCCGACGGGAAAACCTACAACGTCGGCGGGCTGACCTACTGCACTTGGAACGAAGTGATAAAAACGGCGGAGGAAGTCACCGGGAACAAAGCCAAAGTCGTATACGTGAAGCACACCCCCATAAGAGCCAAGCTTGAGAACCCGTACTCTAAACTCGACTACACGAAGATCAGCTCCGAGCTTGGATGGAAACCGGCGGTTTCGCTTAAAGAAGGGTTCGAAAGAATGAAGAAATACTACGAATCTACCGAGTTCCTCGAAGACTACTTATGAACGCCAAAATCATAGTCCCCCCGCCTTACAGCGGAGGATTCAGCTTCAGGGAAGTCGGGAGCAAAATAGAGAAGGCTCTCAAACTGGCGGGCGTGGATGCGAGCGTCGGGTACTGGAGCAACTTTTACCTTCCAAACATAAAATTCACGTTTCCCATCGAATTCGCAACGTGGGATCTGCTGATCTTCGTAATGACGATCGCACCCAACTCGGCGACGCTCTTCAACTACTACGCATCGCCCATGCTCAGCAAAAGAGCCTTCTTTTACGGGGTAACCGAAGGACATTCGGTGTTAGACGATTCGAGGAAATCCCTGCTTCACGGCAAGGTTGTGGTTCCGAGCGAGTTCGTTAAGCAGATGCTACAGGAAGAAGGCGTGAAGGTGAGGGCGATCATACCTCATGGGATCGATCATGAAGAGTGGAAAGTCGATCCAGCCGAGGTTGAAAAGTGGAGGAACCAATTCGGAGATAGGCACGTATTCTACTATCTTGCCAACAACACGAGCAGAAAGGGGATTCCGAGCCTGATAAGAAGCCTCTCGCACGTGAAGAGGAAGCTCGGCGAACCGTTCGTAGCCATCATAGACACTGGACCGGAAGAGAACGAAGTAATGAAATTCAGAAAGTTGGTATGTGAGCTGGATCTCGAAGATCACGTCCAAGTAAACAACGTGTTCGGCAAAATGCCCCGGAAAGAAGTAGCCATGAAAATGCATGGATGCGACCTGTTCCTCTTCGCCAGCCACGCAGAGGGATTCGGTATTCCACTAGTTGAGGCTATGGCTTGCGGGAAAGCACCGATATGCGTCGACGCCCCGCCCATGAACGAAATAGTCAAAGGAGAATGCGGATTCCTAGTCCCATACGAGAAGATCGAATGGGAAAACTACGCCAACATAATGATCTTCAAGAAGCACATGTATGACCCCGAAGCCTACGCCGATCAGATAATATACGCCCTCCACCACCCAAAAGAGCTAAAAGAGAAAAGCATAAAAGCATACGAGAGAAGCCTGCTATACGACTACAAGAAAGTTTATCTGAAGTTCTTAGACATCCTATAGTGATGGAACATGCAGTTCAAAGTCAACCTGCACACGCACACGACATTCAGCGATGGGAAGAACACACCCAAAGAAATGGTTGAAGCCTACAAGGAACTGGGATACGGAGCGGTCGCAATAACGGATCACGACGTGTTCACCCCGCCGCCAGACGTTGAAGGGATAACCGTCCTCCAAGGATGCGAGCACACGACGGAAAACGGGAAACAGATCGAGCACTGGCTGGAAATAAGAGGGGAAGAAGAGCCACCGCTGAAAATCAAAGCCCATCCCAACAGGTATGGCGATACTTGTTTGGAGCTACAGTTAGGAGTCCAGCAGGGGTCATACGAGTTGATCGAAAGCACCGAACACGGGACTCTCTACGAATACTACACTACTTGCGGGATACCTTACATTTACAGCGACGACGCTCACAGCGTGGACATGGTTGGGAAAGCGTGGATTCTCGTTGACGCCCCGTCCACAAGCCCGGACGATATAATAAGGGCTATCAGGGCTGGCAACTTCGTGCCCGGAGGATCCCCGCCCGAAGGAACCCCGCATCCGATACCGTACATGCTGGAGCTCGCCTCGACCTTCATGGCGTTCGTCACGACGAGCTGGGCTATAAAATCGATGGGCAGGGAACTCAAAGAAGCCGTGAAAGAATTTGGAAAAGCGGCGAAAGGCTCAATTAAAGAATCGGCGATCAAACTGATAGAAAGGCTATGATTTCGTAGCAAATGCTTCTTTCTCTTCCATCTCCTCGGCTATCTCTTCATATTCTTTAGGCGGCTTCCTAGCCGCAAGGGGCATATTCCACCATCTAAACCACTCCTCAATCCACTCAGCGACAGCCTCTTCAGGCGAGGGGTACTTGGGTTTTCTGCCCATCACGGAAACACCTGACTCTTGCCATTCAGTATGCACGTCCGTATTTGTTAAGAACTTCCGCATAAGGTTTCGCAAGTTCCTTGAACATAGGTAGAGCTGTTTCTTCTACGAAGTACCCTGCTGGAATGCGTAGAAACGCTTTCTCCCTAATATCCCTCATCGCCCTCATAATTTCTCCCTTGTAAGGCATTAGGTCTTCGCTTATTTCTGTGAAGTGGGCGTGAATCTTTATTTTCTTATTTGGCGAAGTCAACGTCCTAGTTAATGGATCCCACTTCCAGTCTGGCAATAGCTCCCTCAGAAACTCAGTTCTCGCACCGACCAAACTCTCTCTGCCATAAGGAATTTTCTCCGATTTTGAAGGTGTAGCAGTCGCTACTCTGCCAACCGCTTCCCGCCAGATTTCTCCCAGATCTTTCACCGATTTCCGCAAAATTTCCCCTAGTTCCCTTCCAAGCTCACTCATAACATTCGCCCAAAAATAAGACTGGTACCCGCTAATATATCCGTTACTTTAGTTTTGATTCAAGACGGAATATTTCGTCTTCTAGCATTTCCATAGAGTAGAGATCGGTCTTGATGTCGTCTAGCATCCTTCTTCTTTCAACGCTTTCTATTATCTCGACCGCACGATGGTAAAAATCGTTCTTCACCGATTGATCGACCAACAGGAACGCTTCGATAACCTTTCCGATCTTCTCCCTAACCTCCTTTTTTGCCCTTTCAAGATCCCTCTTATACTCCTCTATCTTCTCCTTTTTAGGGGTTTTAAGCGATTCGATAGACTCTCTTAGGAGCCTCCCCAGTTCCCTTCCAAGCTCGCTCACGGCATTCACCCAAAAATATATTGTTACTTACGCTTTTTTTTAATCTTCTGTGGGTTTTGATTGTTGTTTTCAGGTCACTCTTCTCTCTCGAATCTTCTGATAATTCTTCCTTTGTAGGTGTCCACGATATGGCACCAGTATTCTTCTCCTTTTTCAATAAGGTCTTTGCAGTATCTTATCGCCTCATCTAGGCTGTCGGTGTCTTTGCGGAAATCGTTCCATCCGCCATCTGGATAATAAAACCAACCACAAAAGATGAGGTAACGCCTTAACCCTTTGGATCCCAAATAGGCATCCATCTTCCCTCTGTCGTGTTTTGCGGATTCCTTCCCTCTTTCTTCCCTTAATCCTTCTTTAAGCGAATCGATCGATTCCCGCAGTAACCTCCCCAGTTCCCTTCCTAGCTCGCTCATGCTCTTCTTCACCCAAAAAATATATCGGTCACTTGCGTTTTTTAAGCCTTTTGCGGGTTCTGACGGTTATTGATCTTGGAACCCTGCTCCAGAACGGCTTCCACAGTATGCTGTAGAGCCTCCATCTGTAACGCTTTTCCCATCTTCCGCTCTTCGGATTGAACTTTACCCGCCTAGCGAACAGCACCATTTCCGGCTTCTTATGTAACCTCTCGTCTAGCCACACCCTATACTCGTCGTCCCCTAGTGCGGCTCTGATTTCATATTGGGTTTTTTCTGGGATGTCTGGCAGACCGATCGCCGTGATGTGGTAATTCTCTCTTCCGTTTTCCACCGATGTCACGAACACCTCTATCTTGTCGGTGAACCTTCTAAGCGTGAAGTATGCCTTCAGAAGGTCGAGCTGAGACACCCGGTCGAGATCGATTGACAACCTCATTCTTCTCTGAGCCTCCTTCTGAATCTTTCAACGAATTCGTCTATGCTTGTTTGCCTGATCGCTCTGTCGTACCTTTCCGGATACTTGATGACCTTTCTTCTGGCCATCTCTTGTAGCCATCTACGGTAAGTTCTCAGCCAAGCTTCGACATCAGCCGTTCCATACTCGCTCGGCTCTCTCCCCAGCTCTTCAAATCTGACGTAATACTGCTCGGTATCTAACGGGGCGTCCACCTCTTTTTCGTCGACCACTTGCACCTCGAAATTTGGAAACGGCAACACCTTCATTTCTTTTAATGCCTCAAGCCAGCTCCCGTGGGCTATCGACCCGTCCTTTCTGAGACGGCTTAAGAGGCTGCTGGCAAACATTATTACCCTTAGCTCTTCTTCCATGAATGGTCTGGGATCCGTGTATTCGCCGACCTTCTCGTTGAATATTGCGTATTTGTCCGGTTCACGTGTGTAAACATACTTCCTGAACTCGGCGTAGAAATGGTAAGGCGGCTCCCTAGTCGTCTTCTGAAACTGGTACGCCACGTCGATCCTCCAGTACGGTGCGATCACCTTCCTTCTAAGAACAGCTCTTAGCTCCAGTTCTTTTCTGCGGAGCTTTTTCTCCTCAGCCCTTAATCTCCTATATTCTTCTAGGTATCTCGGCTCTCTCCGCCATCTCCACAGAGCTAATGGACGCATAGCTCGCCTTCTGATTCGACGTTGCTGTGCGACCAGAGCCCCTATTCTGCCAATCTCGGATCTCCATTCCCTCTCGGAAACGATGATCTTGGGCTCCAACGCCTCGACGACGCCCTTGACCCTCTTGCTCATCGGCAGTCACCCAAAAACTAAGTTTGGCGTGACGCCCTAAGACGTTTTCCGCTTAAGGTTTTTGAAGGGAGTTATGACGATCGTGTCCGGTATCTTGAGCTTCTTGCCGCATTTCGGGCACACCCCTTTATGTTTCTCGTAGACCTCGTTTGCCAGTTCCCACATGCTCATTCTCCTCGTGGTTTTGGACTCCGGATCCTTCATCAGCCTTAAAACGTCTTCGAACTTGCCTTCGACGAAAACGTAGCCGCACCTCCCGCACTTTATTACGACCGGCACCTTCCGTTCTTCCTTAAATCTCGCTTTCAATATCCAGAGCTTTCATTATCTTTTTATAGTTGTTTCTTAGGGATGCCTCCGTTACGTCGAGTTCCAAAAAGATCTCACGCTGGGTGACCTTGTGCCCTTTCAGCAGTGAGGCGATATACAGGCTTGCGGCGTCAATGTAGACCGTTCTCCCGACGCCGAGTTTGTTGCAGTATTTCTCCGAGATGTCCTCGGCCAGATCCGCAACCTCTTCTGGAATGTTTAACGATGAAGCGATGTCCTTCAAGGTTCTCCGAAACTTTATGGCTTCCATAGCCGTTTTAGGAGGCAGACCGTCGAAGTAGGTTATGGGTTTGGCGATCTTCCTCTGGTAGATTATCTTCACCCCTTGGCACTCGCTCAGGTGCCTTGCGATGTCGAGCACCCCCTTGAACCCTTTTTTCCCGCATTTGCTGCAGACGAACTTCGAGAAGTCTATCTTTTCAAGACTCCCGAACAAGCGGTCTGGGACGGAAGAAAAGCAGGAGCGGTGGTCGAGCACTAAATGCTCGTACAAACTCCGCTTGTTCCTGAACGTTACCGGGGTTTTGTGCGAAAGGCAGACGTATCTGGCCACCTACTTGACCTCCTTCTCAATATACCGTAGCAGTTGCTCATACTTGTCGGCCAGCTCGGACGCAACCCTAGCATACTCAAGCTCTAGGCGTCTGCCCTCCTCCATGAGCTCGCTCGGTATTTCGAGGTCGACACGGAACTTTCGAAGGGTTTCTTTCACCTCTTTGAAGCCCCCCTCGTCGATGTACGCCTTGGCGTTCCGTCTGAAAACGTCGATGTTCAGCCTCAGCTCCTTGATCCATCTCTTTAAGATCTGCTTCTCAATCCACCCCATGGTTGTCACCCAAAAAATCACATCGCCTCGACCACTTTCCGAACCCTAGCTGGAACGTCCCTTCCCGCTTCACGGCTTTCGCAGTTTTCCCCGGAATTTTCAGGGATGTCGCTTTCCGTTTCACGGTTTCCGTAGCTCTCCTCGAAAATTTCCCGTAAAGCGTAGGTGGCGAGGATGCCCGCCGTTATCTCGATCATCCGCCGGACGTGTTCGGGTTTGATGTCTATCGGGCTGACCATTCACGTCACCTTCCTTATGACTAAAGCTTTGGCGTTTTCTAGGCTCGGGTGGGCCTCGACGATGAGGATCGACTTTTCCCCGTCCTTCAAACCCAGAGCCTCTCTAAACTTCTTCGGCAAGGTTATTCGACCCTTCACGTCCACCTTAACGAAGTCCCTTGGCAGGCTCATGCGAACCCCCGTAACCCACTTTCCCACAATCCCATAAATAAAAGTTTCCGTGCACCCCTACACAACCGTTAAATACGGCTTGCGGGATTTTTTAGTTCAGTGTGGCCGGATGGCTTTAACAGGGTACATCTATAAACGGGCCGTGAAGCTCGTCGGGCTTGAAGACCCGCTCGTCGACAGCGTTATGTCGGCGACTTCCGTCGCTTACCGGTGCTTAGCCAACATCATAATCTTGACTTTCGTGTACTCAATAATCATGACCGTTTTTAAAGCGTTCACTTCATAAGCAGGTAGAACCTGCGTCCCAGTTCTAGGATCGACTTTCTCGAACTTAAGATGTTCTGCAGTATGTAGTTCAAGCTGAACTCCCCCGGCTGGTTCTTCAATAGGCTGCGGAAAGCCACTTCGGCACTCAGCTGGACCTGATTTATGGTTCTTAATGCTTTAACTCCCCTATCGGTCAGAGGGATCGCATACGGGTTGTACCAGTAAGTTTTGTCGCTGAAATACTCGATGGGGGACTCGTTCTCGCCGATAAGCAGACGCAGTTCCAGACCGTCTTTTGGAGGAAGGAAGGCGACCATGTAGCTCCTGACGTACTTCTGGCCTCTGGTGAGCGGCAGTTCGAACAGCACTTGGCTCTGCGGGATACGCAAGCCTTTCCTGATCTTAACCGGGTGGCCGCAGTACGGGCATTTGTCGACTTCTTTCCCGCATTTGGGGCACTTGACCATGCGGCTCGCCACCACTCAAAAAATGGGGTTTTGCGGTTTTTTACTGCTCCTCTTTAAGACGCCAAAGGAACACCCTGTCGCTGGACTTTCTGAACTCGACGATCCCGTCGAGGCTCATCCGCATCAAGTGGTACCTGACCGTGCTGGTTGAAACCCCCAGATGCTTCGCTATTTCGGCGGTGGATTTATACAGCCTGCCGTTGCTTTTCAAGAACTCGATTATCCTGCTTTTTATATCCGACATTCCGGTTCACCCAAAAATATATTTATGGCTGATTGACCTCTTATTTTAGGGGTCGAGAATTGTCCGTCGAGATCGGCTATGTGAACCTGACTTTTGACTGGACGCTTTTATTGAACACCTTGAACGTTCTGATAGTTTTAACCTTCACCGCAGTTATGACTTATATAATCGCACGAGAGATGAGCAGATCGTGGGCGTGAGAGCTGCCATAGTTTTGGATCCGGAAAAACTTGCCGAAGCGTTAGCAAACGCTATACCGAAAGACCTAGAAGGAAAAATAAAAGTGGTCGTCGGCAAACCGGAAGAAATAACTTTTAAGCCTGCCGTAACGATAGCTCACAACGAAACCAAAAACGTATGGACGGTTTCGGCAGGTAAAAGGCTGCATGTCTACGGCTTTGTAATCTCGACTGATACCGCAGGAACCGTAGAAATATACGTAGGCGACACACTGTTTCATCCATTCACTTTTAATGAGAAGAAATCCGTGCCAATAATTATGCCGATCGAATTTTGGCTCCCAAAAGAAACCTCGCTGAAAGCCAAATGGATAAGTGACACGGGATCAGGAAACGCATATGTAACCCCGCTAGGGTATGAATCCGAAGTGTAACCACCCAAAAAAATAATGTAGCAATTGCTTATTTTAACAACCCCCTCCTGTCCTTTTTGACCTCCACGACGGTTATTCTCTTCAGCTTTTCGATCAACCTCATGGTTTCGCCCACCGGCGGTTCGGGGAGCTTAGCGTTGTAGTTGTCGTACCCCACGCTGACCATTTTCGGGTTTATCTCTCGAATCCACTTGTACAGCGTCCCAAGGTTGAACTTCATTATCGGCTCGACGGAAACGTGCTTGGCGAACTCCTCCAGTTCCGGGCTGACCATCGCTAAGTACCGTTCTTTGGGAGGCGGAGCCATGGAAACCTTGTGGTCGATATCCGACTCTATGGTGGTTGACAGTATGGAGTTCGGCGGGATCAAATCGACGAAATCGACGTATCTAACCGGGTTCTTGGTTTCGAAGAAGAATATCAAGTCCGGCTTCTCCCAGTAAGGCTTGAGGGCTTCCAAGACCTTCGTTATGACGGTTCTGGGAACCCAGTGCCCCCACATGTCCCCCATGCTGACCACGAACACGACCCCCGTTTTCGGCACGTTGCGGAGCTTGTCCTCGTGCATGTGAGGGTAGAAATGGTAGCAATAGAAGCACCTGCGTTTCTGCCTCCTAGCCTGAATCCTAGCCCAGCAACGACCATTATAACAGTCGTGTAAACAACCCACAAGGGGGTTCCACGTCTTGATCGGCTTATTGCCTTGTAGATGAAACATTCTGCTTCTTTTTCTGGTCAATCTGGTCACCCAAAAACGGAAAGGGCTATAGGTTTAATTGCTTCCTTATTTCCTCGACGTTGACGCCTCTCCTCTTGAAGGCTTCGAGGTCTTTCCGCATCTCTCTGATCTTCTCTTCCACGGCTTCCTTTTCCCTTTTGAGCTTCTCTATTTCCTCGTCGATCTCCTTCAGCCTTTCCTCGTAGGCTGGCAGGGTCTGAAGAAGCAACCTGACAAGCACCCTCTCCTTTCTGTTCCCCTCCATCGCAACCACCCAAAAATGATTGCGGGTTTTACAAAAACCTCAGAAGCAAATACTGTATGTAGGCGTGCATTTCCAGCCAACGCTGAACTAAAGGCGAATCAACCTTTTTCCGTATCTGTTTAATATCCCGCCTGTAGCTGAGATATGCTAGCAGAGGCGTCAGAATGACCATGATCAACTGCAAGTATGCCGCTGAGATGACTTTTAAAACATCTCGTTTCATCCCATCCACCCAAAAAATAAATTGATAGCTTAGATTGTTTTTATCAGCCCTGCTATTCT
>Ga0190309_1000067_pt1 | contig 36701 bp, 48 predicted proteins | sample 48700767_MG_FD_161656 | JGI IMG/M metagenome (GOLD analysis project Ga0190309, IMG submission 161656) | Hydrothermal vent sediment bacterial communities from Southern Trench, Guaymas Basin, Mexico - 4870-07-6-7_MG | ecosystem: Environmental > Aquatic > Marine > Hydrothermal vents > Sediment ... | reverse complement strand
CGAAATAATAGAGTTTCTTCAAGGAAGAAACTCTGTCCTAGGAGTCGGAGGCAAACACTACACAGACTTCATACCCTTAGCTGACATTGAATACCCCCAAATAGTAAAGAAGCTTAAACATTTTCTCCCGTAATCCTACATATCGTTTCAAAGATTTCCAAATCCTTTTCCCTTATTTTCCCCAAGACTCCAAGGTTTGATTTTCTTCCTCCCAACATTCCTTGCCAGACTCCTTATCCAAGATCTACTTACCTGATCCCTTCTACTCTGTCTTTTAACCCATTTCTCAGCAAGTAAAACGGTTTCTTCAACGCTTCTACCTTCAATAGTTACCCAGTATAGTACAAGAACGTAGAAAAGAAGTCTTTTCCGGCCGCCTCTAAGACCTGAAGCTTCAATAACCTGCGATATTTTCCACCATATGTTTTTCTTATTGCCTTTCCTTTTTCCTCTAAGGTTTCAAGAGTTTTCCATTTAAAAGTAAGCTTTGCAGCTTCCCTGGAAAAACTAGGGGGAGGGAGTGTTAAATAAAGCAGTTTCAAGGTGTTTAATTGCTTTCTCAGGCTCCAAAACTTCTTTCAGGTTTAAAGGGTTAACAGGTATTGCTAATGCTTCTCCGTTTTTCTTAACTATTTTATCGTATGATAGCATTCATTTATTATGCCTCACATAAACCCTTGTCTTAACACTTTTCAGAACCATATCCCTGGACTCCAATATTTCATTAATTATCAACCCTTGCTTTCTCATCTAAACTTCGGAAGGAGATCCCGTTAATAGATGTTTTAAATGTTATATAACGGACATGATAACTATGTAGATAAGACTCAGTGAAGCTATTGCAAGTAGAAGCTTAGAGGACGACATTTTATAGAGAATGCTATCCTTGTTGAATACATTGGTTCTAGAATAAACTAAAACACCTATTTTTGATGAAATGTCAATGGGGGTTTTAGCTTGAGAAAACATAAGGGATGACGATGGAGTAAGAGTTTATGTGAAGAAAAATAGCAATAGGAAAAGAATACGTACAATAATACCTAGCATACCTAACTTCATGCACTTTGTTGTAAAGTGAAAGCGCATGTCTTATACTTAACCTATTAACAAGTATTCTAGTAATTGAAAGAGGCCGGTCCGCCACAAAACACCTTCTACATTATTTCGCTTTAGAATTTTGTGTAACGAAAATCCGTAATAGTATTACTTTACTCTATAATAATTGCCTACTAACTTGCTAACTTGGATATTAAATGTCTAAGACCCTTATGTAAGCTGGTAGATAAAAGTGACTATAAAGCTTATAAACAGTGCAAATACCTTGCAAAACAGTAGCGCTTTCGGGGATTATTTATGGAAGTAAGTATTGGAGGAATAGGTAGCCGAAGCTATGGGCTTTTCGAGGAAATTTCTACCAGTGAGGAAGAGAAAAAGTGGTTTGTCAGGTTCTTAAATGCAACGTTTATTGTGGGTAGGAAGAAGTTTAACTACGATGGCGCTCTCTTTGGAAGCAGTTTTAAAGTGAAAATATGTCCTATAACGTTGAAAATATGTAGAATCGAAGGCGAAACTAAAGCCGATTTGTTCAACGGTTTCACTATAGAGAAAACCGAGAAAATAATTTGTAGTGAAAAATTCTCATGTCTTAACCTTTCCTGCCCTCTCGTAGATAAGAATAAGTCTTTGGAACATATGAGGTCGAAGTTTAGATTAACAGAAGCCGAAGATGTAGAGCTTTTCCTTGAAATGCTTAAAACACTTAACAACTTTATAAAGGCCCACATGGATGAGATAAGAGAAGGTAACTCGTTTTTCCTTCTCAGCGAAGTTACCACTAAATAACATTTCAGATTAAACGGTAAAGTATTTAGGTAAACGATAACCTAAGTAAACTCTGGTACTCCGTACCCGAGGTAGTAAGCTTACGGGCTGTAAGAGCCTGAGGAAGCTCCGCTCACCTCATGGAACTGCGGCGCCGTAATGGCGCACGGCTAAAAGCCGTGGCTTCGGCACAGAAACGACACGGCCCCCATCGGATGTCTATGATGCGGCGAGGACCTCCTGGCAACAGGAGGCCAGTAACCCGCAGATGTATGGTGGGGGATGCGTTGAAACGGCCGTCCCGCAGGGTGTAAGGGCAAGTAGGCACCGATGATTCTCCATGGGAGGTGCGGGTGGCCCGCATAGCCAAATGCTGTAAACGGAAAGCGGGTTATTACCTCGGGTACGGAGTGCCAATGAACTCAAATTGTTTCTTTACAACTTCTTTGCTGCTCTTGGCTAAACTATATGCTTCCAAAGGTTCTGCATTGAGTTTTAAGAACTCTAAACCCCACTTAAAAACTGATAGTATTTCCTTTGCTTCATTTTTTAAGCCAACTATGTAGAGTGTTGCCGCAAAAGCTTCAGCTGTGCTTAGTATTGTGGGTTTACCGTAGTTAATAGGGTTAGCGGCTATGAGGTAAGGTAATGCTCTATGATGTCCTATGTGTTTAAGTTTGGAAAATATGTTACCAAGGTTTTTCCATGAAGTGTCTACAGCGACAACACCCCATTTTAAAACTCTGTCTCTATCTTCAGGTGAAAGAGCTTTTTCCGCAAGGGGGTCAAGGAGGATAGCTCTTCTAGGTACTCTCTTTATACTATAAATTACTTTCACATACCCATGTCTAGCTAACTTCAGAGCTGTACATTTTTTAGGATCATCCTGTCTTAAATGTAAAACATAGAGTTTTATGGGAAGCATAATCTTTTCCAGCGAAACTCTTATCAAAAAGTTAGTGTTAAGTGTTTCTGGCGGTGCTTAGGGAGTGTCAATAGCTTTCATACTTTTAAACACGGAAATCGGTGCTGAAGAAGAGGTTCTTAACGAATTAGGTAAGGTTGAATATGTTACCGAAGCATATATTGTCTATGGAAACTATGACATTATAGCTAAAATCGAAGCCCCTAACATGACTAAGCTTAAAGAGGTTATTACATGGAAAATCAGAAGAATACCTAAAGTAAAATCAACGTTAACAATGATTATTGTGGAGGGAAGGGTCTTTAAGGAGAAAAAGAAAAGATAAAAATATCTTACACATAGGATTAGATGACATAGACTCGCCTGAAGGAGGCTGTACAACGCATTTAGCATCAATTCTTGTGGAAAAGTTTTCCAAAGAAATCTTGGAGTTTGTAGATTATCCCAACCTTATACGCTTAAACCCCAATATTCCATGGAAGACTAGAGGTAACGGTGCAGTAGCTTTAAGGATACTTGTGGATAAAGGAGAAATAGACAAGGTAATAGACATTACCTTAAATGAAGTCGAGCAATATGTAAGAGAATTTTCTAAGTTAAAATCTCAGCCGTCAATAGTTTTCTATGTAGGAGAAATACCATTTAGGCTTAGATGGTTTTCCCTTAAAGCTATAAGAGATGTTATACCCTTAAGCCTAGCCTTTAAAGTAGCAGAGAAAATTGGCGCAAAAGCCATCCTGTTTAAGGGTAAAAGAGGTGTTGTAGGGGCATTAGCAGCCATAGGTGAGCCTTTAGATAGAGGAGACTACACTTTTGAACTGCTAGCATATCGCACGAAAGAAATGCAGGGTAAACCTAGGTTAGTGGATAGGAAATCAGTTTTAGAAATGGACAAGCTTTTCCGCAACAAAACATTTCTCAATGTAGACTATGAATCAGGTAAAATACTGATCACTCCACATGGACCTGACCCCGTTCTTCTAGGAATAAGGGGGGAGTCGGCAGAGGCTGTTTTTGAGGCTTTTAAAGCGGTAAAGGTGTTAGAACCTGTTGAGAGATGGACTATTTTCAGAACAAACCAAGCTACAGACATGCATCTAAGTAAGGTCAATTTCGTTAAGGAGATAAGACCTTACATGTCTATTGTTTTAAAAGGTAGAGTTTCTAAAGAACCGAAAACTGTAAGGGGAGGACATGTGGTATTTAGCATCTCCGATGGAGAAGGTGGTGAAGTAGATTGCGTAGCATACGAGCCCACTGGAAGCTTTAGAAATATAGTTAAACAGTTAATTCTAAACGACATTGTCAAAGTGTATGGTGGCGTTAGACCAGGCTCGCCAATCCATGGACTATCGATTAACCTTGAAAAACTAGAGATAATTAGTTTAGCTAGAAAAATAATGCTTCAAAACCCCAAATGTCCTAGGTGCGGTAAGAGAATGAAATCTGCTGGTAAAGGTAAGGGGTTTAAATGCCCTAAATGCGGTTTCAAATCTAAGAATCTAAGCAAGAATGTTGTGGAAACACCTAGAAACCTAAAAACAGGCCTATATACCCCTCCTCCGAGAGCATTCAGACATTTAATGAAACCCCCTCAAAGAATAGGCAAGGAGAAATCAGCACCACCCGAGAAAATGCTATCAAAATGGCATCACCCATAAAAACTTAAAAACAGCCACAACAATAATATGAAAACGGCGGGGTAGCATAGCGGGGTAGGGTAGCTAGGTAGCCCGCGGGGCTCATAGGAGCCCTGGGCGGCCCGGTTTCCTTTTTAACCCCCTCTATTTCTAAGGGGTAAAAGTGAGACTTGGTAGTTTTAAAGAACATCTAGGGTTGAACCGAGAAATTCTGCAAGAAGAATCAATATACCTCTATAAGCTTCAAGGATTAATCATTAGCGATGGTGATTTTGCAAAATACGTGAAATCTCCTAAGAAAGCAATATCATTTAGAGGCTTAACAGCAGAAACTGCCCGTACGATAATAGCCACTGTTATTAACATAGCCGAGCTAATAGAAGTTAGATTATCAAGACAGAATACGTTAAAATATGGAAAACGCTACTTTACAGTTAAGGTGCTTCTAAAAACTGTTTATTCAAAGAAGATTAGGGACTACATCAACGATCTTATGATGAACAGTAGACATTTCATGGATTCCTTGTCAATGAAGGAGAAGGCAGCTTTACTAGCTGGACTATTAGATGGAGATGGCTACGTAGGAAGGGAAGGAGGATATGTTTCAATATCATATAGTGAAAATACCGTAAAGGGGAAAATCATAAGACAAGTTCTTGATTTTCTAGACGAACGAGGATATATCAGGAAAGGGAAGTATAGAGGAAAGCCGCATTACGAACAAGTAATAAAGTTCAATGATCAGAAGTTCATGTATAATGTTATAAATATGGTTTTCCACGAGAGAAGGAGAAAAAGACTCGCAAAATATTATGTGGATCGTTTAAGAGTTTACGAATGCAAATATAGCATTAAGGAGTTAAAGCAACTGCTAGAAAAAGCTTCTTCGGCTTACATAGATTATAGAATCAGTGAAGGACGAAACGCAGCTGTTTTGGTACTATACATATATACTATTAGAGGAGGCAGGAGAATAAGGAAACCAGTTAAAATATCTTCTAAATGCAAAGAAAACATAGCAAGAATTCTTAAGGCAGGAAACATTGCAGTAAACAATGTTGTTGCAGAAACCATAAAACGCTACTTAAACACCCCCTAAAAACTTATAAACACCACCAACCTCTATTTTTACTTGACCGGGCCGCCCGCCTCGGAGATACACCCTCTACAATGAGGGGTCGTTCCCGAGGTCGGTGGTTCAAATCCACCCCCCGCTACCATGCCGCGGGCCCCCGCCATCATTCCTATATTTCTTCTAATGTTCTGAGCTTAACTATGATGTATTTTGGTATCCCGTTTTCGTAGTAAACTTCTATCGGGGCGTTTATTATTTTGAGGTTCTCCATAACGTCTCTGATTCGGGAAAGTTTTTCTACGATTTCCTGCAGTTTATCAGATATTTCTTCGTAAACCGGGGATAGGTCTTGAGGTTTTAAATCTATGATTAGTGTTGAATATTCTGTTAACTCTAATGTAGGGGTTCTTGGCACCATTGGGAGTCTTATGCCATGTCTACTTAGTGCTGCTCGTAGAAACATTTCCCTCTTGGCTGCTCTACTCACTTCATCGACTTTCTTTAAGTATTTTACAACATCCCTTCTTACCTCCTCTATTCTATTCTTTAAATCCTTAAGAAATTCTTCAACATTACTGTACTCCTTAACTTCAAATATAGACAATTGCTAAACACCTAGGCACAGCATTTTTTACTATAGCGCTGATACTGCCCCAGATCTAAGCTTACATTCTAGAATCAATTGCTATATGTAGAAAAAGAAGTATTTTTAAGTTTTTACTAATCACTTCTAATGATGATGTAATATGGTATTGTTCATGCTTTAATAAGTGCTTCTACATTAACACCTAAGGACTTTAAATCTTCATATGCCATTTTATAGGTATTGTATGGATCGAAACTGTACTTGAATATGTACCTTGCTACCTCCCATACATCAAGAATATTTCTAGCTATTAGCCATCTTAGGAATACCGCTCTTTTCTGAATATCATCTATAACGTCTTCAACTGTTAAGCTTGCCTGTTTTGCTAGCTCCTTTATCAACACTGAGTTTTTGAAGAACATTTCATGTCTGTCTTTAAGAGGATTCCATTTCATAACTGTCCTATAATCATTATAGTCAGCTACTTCTTGAGCTATTGTAACTCTTCTTTCAATCTTAAACCTAGTGGGTGTTTTAGGCTTTACAACTCTTTGTATGTGCATGAATATATTCATCAGCTTCATATATGTTGGGGGAATGTTCATCGGCGGCGACATTAGCCTCTTAATAGCGTAGTCCAGTGTTTCAGCATGTATTGTACTTAACCCTCCATGACCTGTGTTGTGCAGTAATATAGGTACAGGACCTCCGAAGAAAGACTCTGTCCCAGGTACTGATATGTCATATACGTACCCTTTATAGGGTTTCTTCCTTATTTTCTTTACTTTCACAATTATAATATCGCTGTTAATCAATGCCTCTAACTTCCTTAGGTAGCTCATGCTGGAATTAGTTAATTTACCTTTCCCCTTTATCCATTCAATAACCTTAAGCGCTACTTTCTTAGACACGAATTCCCTCTTCTTTATGTACGTTAATTCTAAAGGCATTGACCTAGGTCTCGTATACTCAATTAACTTAAGTAATAACTCAACAGGTATTCTCTCTGAAGCGTTTGGTCTTTTATACCTCTCATCTAAGTAGATTAATACGTTATAGTGCTTCCTACCTAAATTCTTACCCGAGCCATTCTCTACTACCAACTCTGAATAGAATCCTGCGTAGCGTGCAAGCCATAGTAACTGATAAGCTAATTCCTTATTGGATGTGGTATAGCTTGTATATCTTCTCCTAAGTGTTCTACGTGCATCAGCCTTTAGCCCCTCTAGGAATGATTTCACAACGTTCTTAGGAGAGTTCCATAGCATTGACGGTATTCTCTTATTGATTATTTTATCTCCTAATAGCTTCTCAAAAACTGTAGCAAGTAATGTGTGTGGATATTCGTAAATTGTGTATGTGCCACGTTCATTAATTACAGGTTTTACGTTAAACTTATCATACATTACCTTAATTACTTTCTCTGCTATGTATCTCTCATTTGCTCCGAAGGTAAAGCATATTCTCTTACCTCTATGGTGCTTAATACACCCATCAGCTATGTAAGCACCAAATAGAAAGGCTAACGCTTCATCCAGTATTAGTTTAGAAGGTAATACATACTTGCTTCTCCTTACTCTAACGGTTAATGAATCACTCTTAATGCTTAATATATTAATTCTATCTCTTAGTCTTATGTACTGCTGTATAGGTATAGGATTCTTTCCTTTAGTGTATTTTCTAAGCTCTTCAGGTAGCCCATCCACATACACTTCCTCATGATCTTTAACGAGTTCCATAACATCTATGGTCTTATACTCCCTATTATTCTTGCCATCCCCTTTGAATGAAATTAATAAGTCGCTTTCACATAACTTACTAACGGGTTTCTCGATTATTCTTAAGTCATTAGTATTAAGTACGAATACGCTGTGATTACCTGTTGCTTCTATTTTACCTCCTCCTTCATACTCTATTTCATATATTTCATCAGTACTATGCCTAAGTACGTACTTTATTGGTTTCCAAGTAATGTTGAATCCATCATTACTTAGCACGAAATATCTGTTTACGAACTTAGCTACCCGTTCCTCACCTTCTCTATAGAATTTATCAACGAATTCACCGATCTTAATTAATTGTACATTATCTCTTTCATCTTTAATAAGTATGGATGTATCGTAAGATACACTAGCTAAGGCTTGGAAGAGTACGAAGGCTTCTTCGCCTCTAACTTCGCCTACAATTATGTAATCGGGTCTATATCGTAAACTTATTTTTACGAGATCGAAAAGTGTTATTTCACTAGTTTTCTGACCTACTATGGCGTAGCTGACTCTTGTAGAGAGCTGAACCCAGTTTTCATGTGGAAGATTTAACTCAGGCGTGTCTTCTACAGTAACTATTTTCATACCTGGCCTTATGAATAAGCTAAACGCGTTAAGTAGTGTTGTTTTACCTGCACCAGTGCCTCCAGCTATCATGAATGTTTTACGTTTCTCAACCATGTACCATATGTAAGCTGCAAAAGTTTCGTCAATAACGCCGGACTTTATAAGCTCCGTAGGCGATAATGGTTTTTCACGGAACTTTCTAATGGTAAATGTTGGGCCTCTTGGCGAAACTTCCGTACCGAATGTTGCAGCTAACCTATGTTTCTCAGGAAGCATTGCATCAAGCACAGGAAATGCTATGCTTACATGTTTTCCTGCTTTATGAGCTAATCTCATTATGAAGTCGTTTAAATGTTCAGCATCATTGAATATTATGTTTGTAGGTAAGCTCTCGTATTTCTTATGCCAAACATAAATAGGTTTACTAGCGCCGTCGCAACTAATATCTTCAATATTAGGATCCCTCATTAAGGGGTCTATTGGCCCATAGCCTAGCAGGTTTCTTTCAACATAGTATAGGATTTTGGCTCTTCTACTACCTGTTAGCCTGAAAACTGAACGGTACTTATTAGCTAGTCTTATAACTTCCTTAGTAACGTATGATCTTAAATCTTCAATTGCTTCTGTAGGTTCTAATTCTTCAGTTAAGATGTCAATTAATCTTTCAAGAATTTCATGTTCTTCAGGCGTAAGTGTGAATTCTTCAACATAATAGCCTAACATACCGCCTCTTTCAGGTATGGTCACTATGTTGACCTTGGCGAACGGTTCATAAACATAGTATGACTCAATTACAGTATAGGTAGGTTTTATTGGGAGCACTGTTATGGGTTCTCTTCTAATAATACTCATCAATATTTCTTCTACTTTCTTCTTTTTTCTCCTAGCGAAATATTCAGCAATACGTTCAGTTATAGACTTACGGGTTCTTCTTAAACCAGTTCTCCTTAACCTAAATTTCACCATTTTCTTTACACCTGGGTTACGAATGGAGCAGTTAGTATTTCGAAAACTGAGGAAATTAGGAGGAGTACTAACGTTAAACCTGAGAGTATTATAGCATGTTTAAACCCTGAAGAAACTGTTCCATTAGCTATTTTCCCTGTAACTAAGCCCATAATGTAAACGTTAAGCATCGTCGCAGGCATTACGAGCATTAAAGCATTCCTGTATGCTCCAACACTTAAAGCTAAGCTTTTCATGAAAACAGCCAGGAAAACCATGGAAATTATGACTGTTATAGCTCCTATGTAGGGTATGACCATAAGCGTTCTCATGGATGCGGCTTTCTCCTTTTCAACATGTTCAGACATTTCAGCGAACCATGCCATACTCTCAAGTGTTTCTGGACTTCCTCCTCCAACTTCTATAGCATCGGTTAATATATACAGGAACACTTTCGCTCTCCAAGCCCTTATCTTAGATACTAGCAATGAGTATATTCTTGAAAGCGAGAAACCGAGGGAAAGTCTCATAGCCATATCCCTTAAATGCTTAGAGAATATCCCATAATCTCTAGCGGAAAGCACTATGATACACTTTTCAGGTGAAAGACCTGTTTTCCTAACTTCAACTAAGTCTCTTAGAAAAGAGGTTATTCCCTTAGTTAAACCTTTAACTTCTCTACTAATTACTATTTCGTAAATTGCTGCAGGTAATGTGGGTATTACAAGGGCTAATCCTAAACCTATTGATGATAGGAAAGCAGGGTCTATGCTCATAACCTTTCCTAAGTGTGTAAGTACGATAACGAACGGTTCAAACGTCTTATATATTACATGGGTCTTAGGCAGATAGAACGGCAGAAACATTTCCACGGAAAATATGAACATTAGGGGTAATGAAATACCGAAATACACTATGTAAGGCCTTATTTCAGTCCATGGCTCCTTATATTGGAGAATATCAGCAATATACATAATAGCTCCCGATATGAAAGGCAGTAAAACGTAGGAAAACAGGAACAACGTAACGCCACTAAAAGCTGGGATACTTACCGCGGGGATTGAAGTGTTAATCAGGTAGATGGCATCCATGGCTAGCATTACGAAAATTATTATTGCAAGATAGGCTTCAAGAATCGTTGCCATACGGTCTCCTGCAATTCTCATCCTAGATACTAGATCCATGAACAATCCCTGAACTTTCCTTTTAAGATAATCGTATAAATCACCGCCAACTCTTATAGTAGTAGCATAGCCTAGAAGAAAATCTCTAAACATATCGCTTGGACTCCTACGTGCTAGGTCATCAAACGCTGTTATAGGGTCTTTGCCTAATGCTTTAACTACAACTATGAACCTTGAAGCATAGTAGGATATTCTTCTAAAAACATCTTTAGCTCCAGAAAGCCTTTCAAAAGCTCTATGAGGACTTAAACCCCCTGTAGCCATGATTGTTAAGTAGGCTACAGCATACGGTACCTCCTGGTCCATAGAAGCTCCTCTACTAGCGGCCATGGCTTTCGGGAATACTTGGCCAAAAAATATTAGCATTATAGCTGGGAGTAGTACAAAGAACACTACCGTAGCTATTATTAATTCGTTAACATATGTTACAAACAATATAGTAGACACTATCACGGCAACGGATACAACAAGAGATATTAAAAACAGGAAACCTACAAAACAAGCATATACTTCGTAGTAAAGCCTTATATTAGCGCTTTTAATGTTCTGAGGAATATTAGGGAAAATGTAAAGTATTGCCCTGCCCATGAATCTAAACTTAGAATATATGAAGTTCCAGAAGTCGTCGCTTAATTTTCTTTTCACAGGGACTATGGCTTCCCCTTCTTTCGCCAGCTTATTTTTTCTCCTTAGTACCACGTTTTAAGCACCGACTGTTGTTTTCTACTTTAACATACACAGTATTATATTTTTTCTTCTCCCAATACTTGCTTTTAAACGGGCATTTTAAACCAGTATTACTAAGCAGATATTTTTTAGAATGATATTTAAGGAAAACTTCACTTGGGATTAGTGAAATGCTGTCTTCGAAAAAAGCATCAAATGTTGAAGTTCAGTATTCTATAAGATTAGAACGTGATACCTACGTTGATATATGGAATGAATTCACTAAGCATATGATTAGGCTTGGATACGCTATTAAAATGACGTATCTCATTTCAGAATACGATGGAATATCTATGCTAAAAGATATTCTCAGTTGTTTTTCCAATAATGGTGGATTGAAACATAGTATTAATATGACTTCTTCTGAGGCTAAGGAACTGCTTAAAACATTGTTTAATGAAAACCTGGGATATTTTCTCGCTAAACTATCGCTGGCGTCCGCATCTACGGTGAATTTTAGGTCTTCAGAAACGGTAAGCAAAATAGCTGAACATAGAATATCTAAGAAAGTTAACGACGTTCTTATCAAAATATCCGGTGTAAACTATAATAGTTTAAGTCTAAATGAGCTAAACATCGAAGATTTTAAAGCTAAATTAGCGTCTCTCTCTAACGTCTTAGTATCAATATGTGATATAGCCTTAGGTGTTTATGGAAAATAAGTGTTTAGAAGTTTATACTGTACGTAGCAGTAATTTTACTGGCTTTCCATCTTTGAAAACTACTTTTATTGCTGTTGGTAATTCACCAAGCTCCATCAACGGTTCAACAGCTTTTCTAACTTTTTGAAATGTAAGTATACGTTCCTGCATGTCAGATATTAGGTCTTCCATTAATCTTGCCTCATCTTCAACAGTAGGGTTTATAATGAGTTTTATATCCTTAAGATCAACTTCTCTACTACCTGTTTTCTCAAGTCCTTCAACTATTCTTGCTAATGTTTCTCTTAGTTTACGTACTTTCTCCGCTTTTGCTCTTAAATCTTCAACGTCCTTTAGAACTTTACTTAGGCTTTTCCTTAACCCATCTATTTCCTTGTCTATATATGATATGAATTCTCGAACATTTGGAAACTCCTTTATCTCCAATACCAATACGCATCCCTACAGATAATTCTTCAAAGATACGCTAATAAATTTACGCATCTAACTTAAATACTTTAAACTATTAAAGATATAATGTGAGGATAAGAGGATGAGTGAACTTAAGATATCCTCCGATATAGAACAAAAAAGTCCTTTATTAAAGGATCCATTATTTAAAGCTAAATTGGCTACATTCGGTGAGTATGAGGGATTCATTAGAGGACGTGCAAAAGAGATTATAAAAAACCTTCTTGATAAAGCAAGCAGGGAAACATGTTATCACTTCAAAATATCGTTAAAGAAGGGAAGTGTATGGGACGAATATGAGATACTGACATGCAAGGGTTCTATACAAATGATTCTAGCAAGAATTAATGGAAAAGAGGTCTTTGGTAAGAACGCTTTTAAAGCATTCCAGAAGATTCCAAGTGGGCCGTATATTCAAGCAATTATGGAGGTAACAAAGATAGAAGAAAAAGTTCTTACGGGCCTCCTTAAACCCGTACCGAGAGTTGCCGTAGCTAAACCTGTAGAGGAGACTAAACTGCCTCCAGTAGAAACTCCGCCTCCTTCGGTTTCAAGGGAAATTGCCTCTAGAATATTACCTTCTATTCTAAATAAAGAGCAAGACATTAGAAAACTAGCTACAGTCTACACTGAAGTTTACGGGTACAGGTTTAGGAATTTAAGAATAAGATTAGCAGAAGACGTCATTGAACTATTAATGGAGCTTAGATCTACATCTTCGAGCTGGATAAGGCCTGAGGAAATGATTAAAAAGCTAACATACCGGCATATAGGTCCAAGACTCGACAAGTGGGCAAAAACAAAGGTACCACTAAAACTTGTGCTTCTTGTAGACGGAAAAAAACTAGAGCTAGCCAGGTAATAAGAGACCCCCGCCCCACCATTTCCACTGGAGCATTCTTTCTTTCATAATCGAACCTATATGGCGTTTATAGATTCCATGTTGGAATAGATATATAGACATTCTATATTTCTATATATACGATTTAGCCAAAACTCTTTCTTGTAAATTATTTATTTCTCCAGTGGAAATGGTGGGGCGGGGGGGTTATGTTGTCATTCTTGCTTTAATTATGTCTATTTTAGTTATTATTCCTACAAGTTTACCTTTATCAACTATTAGTACTGCTGGATATTCTGAGAGAAGCCCTGTTATCGTCAATGTTTTTGCTGTTGGAGGTAAAGCTGGTAATGGTGGATCCATAATTTCAGCAACTTTCCTTTTAAATATGTTTTCTGTTTTCTCCTCTGAAACTTTCCTGAGAAGAGTAGAGTCTATGACTGTTCCAATTATTTTACCATGTTCGTCAAGGACCGGTATTTGAGATATTCCATATTTGTCCATTAAATGAACAGCGTATTCAACGGTGTCGTCGGGTCTAGCAGTAATTACAGGAGTGTGCATTATTTTGGAGGCTTCATCGTTTACTCCTAAGGCTTCATTTATAACGTCGAGTATTTTCTTTAATGTTGAAAGTCTAGGGTTAATGTCTCCTTTTTCTATCCTAGCTACTAACGACTGGCTAACACCAGCTCTTTTAGCTAGTTCCTTCTGCGTTAGCCCGGCTCTAAGTCTTAGCCTCCTGATTTCCTCAGGTGTAGGTAGTCTAAAGCTCATAAACTCTATCCTTACACCTCATTTTCAAGATAGAGTTCCTCAGAACATACTTATAAATTAGTACTGTTAGTTACGCATGTAGCTGTGCGGGAAGGCATATACGATGTCAAAGTATATTAATGTTTTCGAAAAATATGTTTCAACATGTCCTTCATGCGGTGAGCAAACTTTCCACATTGTAGAATTCACTTATAAAACCCCATTCTTTGATGAAATACTGATTATATCGGGCAGGTGTATTAAATGCGGATATAGGCTTTTCGATATTTTCAACGTAAAAGAACATGAACCAGTGCGTTTTATTTTAAAAGTTGAAAAACCTATTGATTTAAACTCTCTTGTCGTCCGGTCGCAAACAGGAACCGTTTTAATTCCGGAGCTAGGTATAGCTATTGAACCAGGTGTTATAGCTTCTCCCTACATAACGACCGTTGAAGGAGTTCTCTACAGAGTTCTCGATGTTTTAGAAGCTTATAGGGAAGAAAATAGTGAAGCTTATACGAGAACTAAGAAAGCAATAGAAGAAGCTATAGAGGGAAGAAAAAAGTTTACATTCATTCTAGAAGACCCTTTCGGAAACAGCCTACTAATTCCTAAGAGAAGAGAGAGCTTGGAAGTAATTAGGCTAAAAGGGTATGAGAAATCTGAGAAGAACAACAACTAATGTAAATAGAACAGCCATAGCTATTATAACGTGCGGTCTAACCCTAATCCTACCCTCAAATTCTTCATAAAAACTTATAAGACCTGCGGAGCTAAGAGGTCTAATCTCTCTCCTTTCTCTCCTTTTCCTAACCTTAGACCTAGACTTAGGCACTATAGGTAACCTCAGTTTTATTGAGAAAAACTGTTTAATATAAACCTTTGGGAGCTAAATATCAAGGTGCATAAGGTTGAGAATTTCAGAGTTCCAGAAAATAATTAGAGACCTATACTATGAGAAGGATAGTAGAAGAGGCTTAGGGAAAACGTTCATGTGGTTTATTGAGGAAGTAGGGGAACTAGCCGAAGCTCTAAGAAAAGGGAACAAGGAAAGCTTAGGGGAAGAAATGGCCGATGTACTTGCTTGGCTTACATCACTAGCTAACCTAGTTAATGTGAATTTAGAATTCGAAGCTAAGAAGAAGTATGGAAGAGGATTTTGTCCAAGATGCGGTATGAGAAAGTGCATATGTGAAGAATAGTGAAGCGCCTATTTTCCTTTAAAACCATGTTGTTTAATGGCCCTAATGATCCTAGCGGCTTTTTCAGGGTCCTCTTCAACAATAGTTCCTGTAACTATGGCGTCAGCGCCTGCGGATGCAAGTTTGGATGCCCTATCCTCGGACCTTATACCTCCGCCAACTATTAGGAAAATATCGTTAATAATTCTCTTAGTTAGTTCTACAGTTTCTGGCTTAACAGTATCTGAGGCCCCGGAGCCTCTTTCAAAATACACAAACCTCATACCAAGCATTGAGGCCGCTAAAGCATATGTTGCAGCTATTTCAGGTTTCTCGGGAGGTATACCATATGCCCTACCTACATGTCCTGCAGCTCCACCTTCACCTATAATAATATATGCTGTGGGTATCGCCTCTAACTTAAACTTCCTAACTATAAGAGATCCTAAAACCTGGGCTCCAATAATGTAGTAGGGGTCTAAGGAGTTAAGAAGAGACATAAATAATATGGCATCAGCATACCTTGAGATTCCGCTTACATTACCTGGAAAAATTATGACAGGTAATTTTACACTATTTTTTATGCTCTTAATGACGTTGTCAACATCTGCTTGCGACACCCCTATGCTTCCACCTACAAGTATTGCGTCTGTTCCACACTCTGCCATCCGAACGGCTAACTCTGATGCTTCCCGTGGAGTTGTTTTATCAGGGTCTATTAGTGTAAAATGTAATGTATGTTCTTCAGCTTTTCTTCTTAAGCACTCCTCTACAGGCCCTATTCTAACATGGTATTTCAAGCTGATTCCTCTGCTTTCTCTTCTTCCGAAGCTGCTAAGAACTTATATTCCAATGTTCCACTGTAAAATCCGTCAAGAAATCTACCGTAAACATCAACATTATGGAATAGCTCTGGAACATTCATTTCAGCGTAAAGACCGCAGTTCCCACACTTTATAACTGCATGTTTTATTCCGTTAACTGGTTTATCAAGCTCTACAGTAACAGCTATTTTTCCACAATTTGGACATTGGAACACATTGGGTATGGTCTTCTTAGGCCTCCTTGCAATAAGTTTTCTTTTCTTCCTACGCCTCCCCATCAAGCACCGCCTTCTAAGACTTTTTCCCTCCCTCTTTTTCAGTATGCGAGTAGTATGTATCTAAAATTATCGCTATTAACAGTAGGAAGGCTAAAGCTACTGTTATAGGAACAAACAATTGAGTACACACCTAGAAACATTTCAAATATTTTAAGGTATTAAAATTTTCACTACTTCCTCAAAAGGATCCTTACTAGTGTTGGACTATAACCATATTTTTCAATTTCACTAAGTATTTTTTCTCTCTCCAGTAAGGTAATGTTTCTTGCACTCCTGTATTTTCCATAAACTTCAGCTAAGACTTGAACTACTAAATGATAGCATGAAGGAACGGTTTTCCTTTCAACAACATTTATCAAGAAATCTAAGCAAGAACAATACGTTTCAGGTATAACTAAGTAGATTTCATTTTTACCTAAGTAGAACCATAACACTTCGCCGTTCACTACATAGCATTTAACAACCCTATTCTCGTAAATTCCTTCCTTAACCCTTGCAGCTCTATGGTCTCCAAGGATAGGCTTTAAGTATGAAATGACGTCGTCTATTCCATGCTTCTTAGCCTTATCTTTAATGCTCTTTAGAAAAGCTAGAGTTTTCTCGCTCATCGAGTAAGCACTTCCACCCTATTGGGATAGCCAACTATAACCTTATCAGCTAAGTTTACGAACAATCCTGTTTCTACAATTCCAGGGATGTTTTTCAATTGCAGTTCAAGACTAGAAGGATCCGATACTTTCACATACAAATCTATTATGATATTACCTAGGTCAGTAATTACAGGGCCATCTTTACCTTTTCCAGCATATCTTACCCTAGGATTCAACTTCATCTTCTCAAGTTCCTCATAAACATAGGATGCAGCGTATGGTACTACCTCTACAGGTATAGGCTTCTTAGAGCCAAGAATGTCTACGAGTTTAGTGTAATCTACAAGGAAAAAAGTTTTCTCAGAAAAGTATGCTAAAATCTTCTCCATGAATAAGGCTGCTCCTCTACCCTTCACCAGGTTTAAGTTTCCATCTACTTCATCAGCTCCATCCACGTATATTTCAGGCTTTACTCCTGTAAAGAAACTAGGTATAACCCTAAACCCTAGTTTAGATAGTTTTATCATAGTATCATACGAGGATGCTAAGTACAGTTTCTGCTTAAAAATATCTCCTTCCCTGGACATTTTCTCTATTACTTTGAGAATAGTTGAACCTGTTCCTATACCAATTACTTCCACACCATGAAGGTATTCTAAAACTTTTTCAGCTGCTTTCTCCTTGGCCTTCTCTATACTAGTTTCAGACAATACAGTCTCCCACCTAATGAAAATGCATTTAAAAGAAATAAATTATGTGTTAAGACCGTATGTTTCTATGGTGGGCCCGCGGGGATTTGAACCCCGGACCACGGGGATTTCCGCCCCCTACGTGGAAGGTCCCGAGTCGGGTAGCCTTTCCCGGCTATACCCCGCATCCTAGCCAGGCTAGACCACGGGCCCCTTCTACCAGATGTGGTTTATTATGTTCTAGGGTTATAAGGTTTTATTTGTGAGTTAAAATAGTATATATAGTATAGCGTTAAAGCTATACTGCGGTGCTATTTTTGGTTACAAAATTCATCATAGACACCGTTGCTAGAAGGATTGCCGGCGATATTGTTTGGAGTAGGAATCCAGGAAATGCTATGAGAAAATGGAGAGAAATGTTCAGAGTGTCGCAGGTTGAAGTAAGCCGCAATATGGGCGTTTCACCAAGCGTTATTAGCGACTATGAGAAGAGTAGAAGAACCCCTGGGTCTATGTTCATTAAGAGGTTTGTGGAAAGCTTGCTTTCCATAGATGAGAACAGAGGATGGACTATGGTTAAAAAACTTGCTAAATCAATGAACATTCACCTAGACAGTATCGAAGACATGTGTGAGTTTGAAAAACCGATACATGTAACTGAGTTTATAAGTCTAGTTAAAGGAAAGCTCTTAACATCCTCGGATTACGGGAAAATAATTTACGGATACACGGTCCTTGACAGTATTAAAACAATACTTTCACTTACAGGCAATGAACTCTACCAAATAATGGGCATGACAAGCGAAAGAGCATTAATATTTACAAGAGTTACGGCGGGGAGATCGCCTATGGTTGCAGTTAGAACTTCACCTCTAAAACCAGCTGCCGTTGTCCTGCACGGACCCAGGAAAGTTGACGAATTAGCAATAAAACTTGCCGAACTTGAAAAAATACCTCTCATTCTCTCTCTACATAGGACAGTTAAAGACATTATAAAGTCTCTAAGAACCATCTGTGAAAAAACGTAGTAGACCATTACCCTTCCTTCCTAGCTTCTAGAAGAAGAATTGCAGCTGCTATATCTCCTTCAGCTTCTATGAGAGCTTTCCTAGCCTCCTCCTTAGAAACACCTGTCTGTGAGGCTACAAGATCTACATCTTCTTCAGGAATTTCTAAGACCCTTTTTTCTTCTCTTTTCTCTTCCCTTATTTTACCAAATACCTGAACTACAGTATCGCCTGTTCGCATAGTCATAACAAGTACTTGAGGATTTTCAACAATGTAATTCCTATCTTCGGCTTCTATAATAACCCTTGAAACGTTCTCTATGGGTTTCATCTCCATGCCTAATCTTTTCATAAGCCTCCTTAGCTCTCTAGGTGATAAGCCCCTCATACCTTATCCCACCATTACATAGTTGCGTATTTTCCTTATATTTCTCCCGGGTAGTGAGGATAAAGCTTATAACCACTAAACAATGTACGTATTCAAAGAAACCGAACAAGCAAAATGTGAGAAGATATGGCAAAAATAATCTTAGAGGTTCTTGGTGGAGGTAGGGAAGTAGGTAGGCTCTCAGTATTTGTTAGACCAGGGAATAGTGATAAAGGAGTTCTTTTAGATTGTGGAATAAATTTTGATGATCAAGGGAACCCCCAATTACCTCTATATGTGTCCCCTAAGAATATAAAAGCAGCTGTACTTACACATGCACATCTAGACCACACAGGGGGTTTACCGCTATACTTCGTAACGTTAAGTTTCCCTGTACTTTCAACAAGCATAACCAAAGCTATTTTGAGACCACTAATGAATGACTTTTTACATATATCCGGATATTATTTACCCTTCGAATATGAAGAAGTTGCTAAAATGCTTAGGAATATAAAAACGGTAAATTATGGAGATATTGTTGAAGTAGATAACTTCACATTAGAGTTTGTAAATGCCGGCCACATACCAGGAAGTATGTCGGTAATATTACATGCAAATTCTAAGTCCATGCTCTTCACTGGAGATATAAACCTTATTGAAACAGAGTTAACAATACCAGCTAGGTATCATAACAGCTCTAACGTAGACTATCTAGTTATGGAAACAACTTATGCTATAACAGATCATCCTCCAAGAGAAAGTGAAGAGAAAAGATTCATTGAAGCTGTAAGAGAAGTTATTGATAATAACGGCACCGTCCTTATTCCTGCTTTTTCAGTGAGCAGGTCTCAAGAAATTTTAATAGTTCTAACCAAGTATGGTGTTGATGCACCTATATTCTACGACGGCATGGTTAGAGAAATAAACAGGATATTCCTAGCCCACAGTAGATTTCTTAAAAACCCGTCCATGCTTAGAAGGGCTTTAAGGATTTCTCATGAAATTAAAGGTTGGCAAGATAGAAAAGCCGTTTTAAAGGAAAGACCAGCAGTAATTGTTGCTTCATCAGGAATGCTAAGAGGCGGCCCTTCAATATATTACTTAAAGAAAATATACGATGACCCGAGAAACGCTATTTTCCTGGTTAGTTTTCAAGCACCGAATACCCCTGGAAGGATGATTCTTGAAAAGGGAGTTTTCGAGCAAGGTGGACCGAGGATTAAGGCTAGAGTTGAGTGGTTTGATTTCTCATCACATGCGGGCAAAACGCAGTTAATCAAAGTAATTGATTGTTTGAAATCATCATTAGAAAAAATAATTTTAGTTCACGGAGAATCTGAGGCGCAGGAGACATTTGCTAGAGAGGTTTATGGAAAATTCGGTATTGAAACGATAATCAGTAGTAATAATGCTAAAATAGAGCTTTAACATGGCCTATACTTCTGAACATTTAATCTTTAACCTGTTAATCAGTTCTTCGGCTTCCTCTGCTTTAACCTTAATCGTATACAGTCTCCTCTTAGTCTTAAGCTTAATCTTAACATAGTTGCCAAGCCTTTTAACAGTACATTTAATAGCCCTTTCTGAAATATTTACAAACTCGTCCTTATCATAGATCTCTATGGGCATTTGCTATACACCCTATAGCAGAAACAGACAATTAACACTATGTAAGTTTTTCCATCAGTACCTTACTGCTTTTCTTTTCAAAATTAGTGTGAGTATTGCTGCTACTGCTAGCTGTAGAGAAACAACGTAAAATACCGCATAACTATAGCTAATATGCTCATATAGATATCCAACAATTAAACTACCCAATAATATGGAGAAACCGAAAACCATATGGTATAGGCCATAAGCTACACTTCTCATTTCCGGATCTATTATTTTCCCTACTATAGCTCTCCATGAGACTTCATAAACTCCCTCATGCACCCCATACAATATGAACGATAGAAGAATGCATATAGGGAATACTGTATAGAGGGAAAATATGGAAGCAAGAACAAGCGAAATTACGGGGACATAAAGTATAATTAACCCCAACCTGTCAAGTAATTTTCCAAAGTAAAGCCCTGAGAAAGCATGGAATAACTGTGTTATACAATATAAGAGTACAGCGATGTAGCTCGTAACCAGAAATCCTGCTCTAGCCCTGTCTATTAGGAAGTTTATATGTAAAAAACCTAGCCCGTAAACTACAATAAGTATGAGTATGGGTGAAAGCTCCTTAACAACATCCATGAAACCTCTAAAGCTAGCTTTTGTTTCAACAACCTCTATCTTGGCACTAAACCTCTTATACGCTAACCACAAGATAAAAACCGATAATAAACCTGGAATAGCCGTTAAGTAAATTATAGTTCTATAGTTTAAAACGAAAAACAATAGTAGAGATGTTGTAATAAGTGGGCCTAAGACAGCACCCATTTGATCTAAAAACCTATGTATACCAAAAATTCTTCCAAGAACCTCTTTACGTCCAAGAGAAGACAGCAAAGTATCTCTTGCAGGAGTTCTAATAGCCTTACCTACTCTGTCTGTAGAGATAGTTAATGCTGCCCAATGCCATGTAGGGGCTGCACCTGTCAAAGGCTTACTAATTGTTGAAAGAAAATAACCTAGCCCTGTTAAGGCCCAATACCTTCTAGTAATCCCAGCTAATATGCCTGCTATGAATCTTAAACCATAACTCACTGCTTCAGCAAGACCTGAAATGAATCCTAGGATGAAAGGTGAACCTCCAAGTACTTCTACAACAAACAGGGGTATGATAGGTCTCATCATTTCAGTAGAAACATCAGTAAAGAAGCTTACCATACCGAAGTATATTACAGGCATAGAGAGAAGATTTCTCCTCTTCACAGTATATCACACAAGCAACGCTGTTTAAATGAAGTTAAAAAGGAATACTCCACCCTTTACCGTAAATATATAAGCCTATTATAATCAGCATAGATGCTATGAACAGTATAGAGCCAAGCATGAACAATAAGTTGGCTAAGCGGTAATTTTTAACTCTCCGAGGAACTTCTATCATTAATAATCCTCCAATACTACATAGTAATATTAAAAAGGCAACACCGAGAGTTTCAATGCCTGTTTGTCTGAAGTAACTGTATATATCGCTTCTCATAGAAACCACTATAACCATGCCTCTATCTCTTAGAAATAACGCAGGAGGCACCCTATTCATTGTTGCGTAAATGGAACCTGACAAAATAGCCGATATAGTAACTAGAATAATCATCATTACTACGTATTCCCAGTGCTCCGAAATAGGCTTTGCAATTCTTGAAACTATTGTTTTCCTTTTAGCCAACATTCAACACCTAGGTTTAAGGCAGTATATTTTAAGCTCAACACTTCTATTTAATTTTAATCGTTTCATTCTGAGATAAAAATATTAACTAGGTTTGCCTATTGAAAATACCTTGATAGATTATGAGGTAAAGCATGTTGACAGCTTATCTTAAGAAGAAAATTCTCTCGCTACTTAACGTGAGAAACATAGCCTATGCTGCTCTACTAGTTGCCACAGTAATGTTAGCCGCTACAATAAGGCTGCAACCAATAAAATATGGCTTCTATCTTTACGAGTACGATCCTTACTTTATGTATTGGTCTACAAAGCAGCTAATCGACTACGGCCCCGGAAGATGGTTTGAATTAACAGCTGAAAACGTTAAGAACTTCTGGTACCCTTGGGGAAGAAACGTTGTTACCACAGAGTATCCTGGGGTACCCTACATAGGCTACATAGCTTACTATCTTGCTTCACCATTTCTTTGGGGACTTGGTGAAGAGGAAAAATTAATGACTATATGTGTTGTTCTGCCTGTAATAGCGGGAATGATAGAGGTTATAGTAGCATACCTTATAGGGAAGGAAATTAAAGATAGCAAGACTGGCATATTTGCAGCATTCATGACAGCGGTTTTGCCGTCAGCAATAGATAGAACTATCGCCGGTTTCTATACTAAACTCGGTTTCGGGGTTATGTTCTTTCTATGTTCATTACTGTTCTACATTAAGATGCTTAAAGAAACAAAGTCAAGAATGAAATTAGTGTACAGTCTTCTAGCAGGAATATTTTTAGGATTAGTAGGCTTTACTTGGGGGGGCTACACTTACACAGCACTTGTTATTGCAGCTTTTGGCTTATTAATGGTTATTTTAGGTTTGAACAATGAAAGTTTTACGGTAAACTACGCGGTTTCAGTAGTTATCGCGTTAAGCATTTTACTTTTAGTACCGAAAATAGGCCTTAGACTGTTTACAACTGCGCCTGGAGTCGCATTAACCACTGCAATCTTGGCTTTATTCTTGGACTTAGCTTTAATTAAGACTGGCGTAAGTCGATTAAGAAGATTAACAATATTAGTTGGTATAGCATCCGTGCTTGGTTTAACATATTCCGCTCTCGTTATGCAAGGCATAGTTAGAGTACTGCCTGGTAGGATGCTTTCAATAATACTTCCATGGCTTAGAAGTAAATACGTACTTTTCGCATCGGTTGCTGAACACGCAGCTCTCTCATGGGACTTCATATTCTACCATTTATCGCCAGTCTTCTTCCTAATACCCATAGGGCTACTATACATGGTACTGGACAGGTCTAAGGAAAAATACTTAGTGTCCATAGCTGCCATAACGTCAATTTATGGATTCGCATCAGCAGCATACCTTGCACATTTAGCAGGACCATTAGCAGCAATAGCCGGTGCCTATGGTCTATCTAAACTTCTAGACGTATTCATAACAGAGCTAACAAAGAAACCGCCGAGGAAAAAGAAGGTAAAAACATTTGTGAAAATAGATCCCGTCCCAATAATGGCGGTAATAGTTCTCCTCTTAATGGTAATAGCAATAACCGTTCCCGTAGGGATAAGAGCAGGAGACGTAGCACCAACAATAATAAGCCCCCAAATGATATCAAGAGGTAAAAACACAGCATGGATACAAGCACTACAATACATAAAAGAAAACACACCACCAAACGCAGTAATAGCTTCTTGGTGGGATTATGGTTATCATACGGCTATTGTTGGTAATAGGAGTAGTGTTTGTGATAATGCTACTTTGAATTCTACTCAGATTAGGTTAATGGCCTGGGCTTTGATGGGTAATGAGTCTTATGCTGCTGATATTTTCCTTAGGAAGTTTAGGATGCCTCCTAATGCTTCTTATGTGCTTGTTTTCGAGGTTTTCAGAAGGTATTGGCATGGGATGCTTGGCCGATATATTTTAGTGCCTGGTAGGGGCGGTGATATTTCCAAATCTGTTGCCATTATTAGTGTTGGTAGGTTGAATATTACTGAGTACTATGATCCTAGAACTGGATATTTAAACTGGTTTAGTAATAAGACGAGAAGTGCTTTGCTGTTTAAGCTTCTAGCTTGGGGTGCTTACAATGTTAGCTTAGAGCTAGGTGTACCACTATATTTAGGAGGATATCCGTTTGAAGCATTAGGTATGGAGCCTCTCCAAATATTTGAAATAGAAAAGGTGTTCTATGATGTTACTGAGTATGGGGGAACAGATATTATCGTTATTGTTGTTCTTGCAAAGCTAAACTATCAAAAGTATTTGGAGGCTAAGTCAGGGTAGGATATTTATTTGTAGTGAACGTTCTATAATGGAACTATTTTGTTAGTTTATCGTAGTTTATGATTAATGCTGTTTAGCTTGGGGTGTGGTGTTGAGAGTACTATATATAGTGTTTTTTCTAAGTTGGTAGTGGGGGTTAGTAGAGTGGGTAATGTTGTTTTGAGGAAGTCTAGGAAAAGGCTTGGAAGGATGCGTAGGGTTAGGAGAATAGGGTATATAGTTCCGGTGAGGAGTGAGGAAGTTGCCTGTAAGGGTGAGGGTAAGGTTAAGGAGCGGTAGTGTTGTAGTTGTTTCTGCACTGCTTAATACGGGGTTTACTTCTGATGAACTTGACATACATGTTCCCCGCGGTTTAGCTGAGAAACTTGGTTTATGGCCTCCTCCTGGAAATGCGTCTTTGGAAGTACTTGATACTGCTGGAGGCGAGGTTTTAAGCTACTTTATACCTAATGCTGTGGAGCTCGTTGTAGTTGATGAGAACGATGTAGAGGTTTCTAGGAGAATAACATGTAATGTTATTGTTTCTCTGCATGAGAGAGAAGTGTTGTTATCTGATGCTGTAATTGAGGAGTTGGGAATAGAGATAATATCTCCTAAGACGGGGTTGTGGAGGTTTAGAGGGGAAAGTAGGTTAAGGAGAAGTGCTTAGTTTTCTTCGGAGGGGCTAATTCATGCCTCCATGGAGTATTCGTAATAAGTGGTGTATTAGGCTTGGATGTAGTGCTGATGTTTGTAGGGAGGCAAATTACATTGTTGACTCTGCGTTAGCTCATGATTTAGGTAGAAGGAGGATCGTAAACTCCGATACTATGGTTAAGAAGGTGTTTCATGGGGTTTCACATGATTTCTTAAGGAAGTTTAGCGAAGTAGAGAAGGCGTTTGAGAGGAAAATAGAGTTGATAATGATTAATTATAGGCTTAGAGTGGATGAGTGTTTGAGGAAAGCTTTCTACTTGCATCATGCTTTAGACGTTTTGCTTAACACTTTAATCCCTATAAACAATGTTTTCGGCGGTGTTAGAGGAGTTGAGGAGCTAGTGGATTCAGCTTTAAAATATCTTGATCTAATATATTGGACAATTTTGGCTTCTGCTTCTGAGCCTAATGATGGTTTTATATTAAACTACGATAAGATTAAGAGGAAAATTAGGAAAACTCTTTTGCTCTACAAGGATGAGCTTGTAAGCGGCGTTGATGAGCATGCATGGATTAAGAGAATAGAGAAGAGAATTAGGAGAGAGATTTCTAATGCATGTAAGCTTGCAGTATTAGTTAAGCCTAGTTCGAAATATCTTGAGGCAGCTAGGAGGCAATAGTATAAACCTGGAATACCTAGTGATTTAGCTGAGCGATGTGCAATAGGGCAGTGGATTAATTGGGTTTCAGGAACGTATCGTAGAAAGTTAGTGGATAAGTTAATGGTTTGTTCTGGTCTATACCATTATACGCTACTTAATCCATGGAACGAAGATAATCCTCTCTTTATCTTAAAGAATGCTCGAAGAGTTTTATCTGATCTGCTTATTGACCTGTGGTCGGGTATCGACTTCGATATCGCAGTTAACTATGCATTTCGCAGATATACTTTTAACAAGTACTCGTATCCTGAAGAGATAATGAAGAAGCTTAAGTTTCTTAAAGAACGTTTTTCTTGTTTTTCTACGGTTTTCTCTAATTCCTTTTCGCAGTAGTTAATGGCTTTTACGAGGGTTCTTACGTATTCTATTGCATTACATAGATAGTCTGAAATTTCGATTGAGAAGTCGCAAGAACACTCGTCGCCAATTTCTTCCGGTATGAAACCTAGTCTGGAGGCTATGCTCTCAATTAGTGAGCAATGATCATCTATTGTGTAAGGTCCTGAGGCTAAAGGGACTACGCGTTTTAGTTCATACATTAGTAGTATTCTGTTTCTTGCTGCATATACAAATAGTCCTCCCCATAGCTTATCAAGAGTTGGTATTATGGATTCCAGGTTTCCAATATATATTTCCGTTAATGCACCCGGTATATCTGCTAAATGTAGGTTTGCTATTTCCTCGTAAGGTATGGTGTAGTTTCCATCGTAGCCTTCGTATTTTTTACCGTTAATCTCCATTTCGTCAACAATAATTTCTCCGTAATAATCTATTCTCTTCTTTAGCACTCTTATTGTTGCTTTAGGTGGTTTTAATCTTTGAGGAATGGTTAGTGGTTTTAATCTAACGTTTATGAGGTTTTTGATTTTAGAGATTATCTCTCCTTTCATTTTTATGTTTAAACTCTTTATTGTGTTTATTAGTTCTTTTAAGGTTGTTAGAGATTTCTCTACGGTTTCTTGGGAAGGTATAAGGAATGTTATTGTGTCGCTTTCGTATCTTGTTGTGTCATAGCTGACCATGTATTTGATGTTAAGTATTTTTGCTATTTCGGCTAAATCTTTAAGATACTGTTTTCTGCTGTATGGTTTTTCTTGGAGATCATATTTTGTATTGGATATTGCTATGGAAAGTGATGTTCCGTTATTGGATATGTCTAAATACATGTCTCCATATATGTATTCAATAAATTCTCTAACTATGGTCTCTATTGTGCTGTTGTCCATGCTTGAGAAGGTTAGGCCTTTTGGTATTTCTGAGAGCTTTAGTTTAGGATTTTCTGTATGAGGTCGGGGTGGTTATCTAGGCTTATTATTCCTGGGGGTTTGCACATGTAAATTGTGTTGTTTATTTTTACTTTCTTAATTACCTTGTTACCTTCCTCATCATAGGTGTATTCGATAGGCTTAATCATTAGAATTTCCCGTTTTCACTTATTACTGTGCTTCTATTAAAATTTCGTAGTTTATTTTAGACTTTTAAATACCGTGGTAGAACTGGTTTGGAGAAGAGCCGTTTAAAGTTAATTTTGTTTGTTTAAGGGTTTTTTATTCTGGTATTATTCTAGCTATTTTCTTTGCTAAATACCTGTATTTCCTATATTTATCCTCTGGTGAAAACCTGGGTGGATGTGGAACTACTACCTTACTTCCGCAGTACGGGCATTTATCTTGTTTTATTGTGTACCGGCCGCATTTAACGCATTTTCTAAGTATTCCCTTCATCTTCGATCACGTACAAACTTTGTTCGTAGTTCATATTGTTTGGCTTTTGATCCAACTATTTTCAGCATGTTTGCTAGTGTTTTTTCTAAGTCTTTGTAGTTAAGCCCTGATAATTCTATTTTGTATCTTGGCGCCCCAATAGTGTATATTCTTATTTTAACTTCTTCAGGTTTCTTCACGTTTCCTAGAGACGTTAATGTTTCCTTAATTGCCTTAACTCCATCGCCTTTAATGGAGAGTAGATATAGTGTGCCTGAGATTTTAACTCTTTTTATTTCTATGTGTCTCTTAGCTTCTTCTTCAATTACCTTTTTCTCTTCATCTGTTAATTCTAGGTCTTCTATTGCTTCTCTTCCCTTTCTTGCTACTTCCTCTAGTGCGGCATATATTGTTCCAAACTTACTAGTTAGCTTTCTACCTATTGTTGAAAGTACTTCACGGGGATCTTTGCCTAGTCTTGAAGCTACAATCTCCATGATCTTTAGTGATTTTTGAAGCTTCTTCCATTCGAGAAGTTTTCTTCTACGTTCGACTTCTAAAACTCTTTTAAGTGATATGTCTACATGCTTCTTTCTTCTATTGATTCTAACTACCTTAAATACTGCCTTCTGTCCCTCCTTGAGCACTTCTCTAATGCTTCTAACCCATTTAGTAGAGGCTTCTGTTCTTGGAAGATAGGCTACCAGGCCATCGTATTCATCTAGCGTGATATATGCTCCATGTTCATGTATCTCCTTAACAGTTCCTATAACGAGTTCTCCTTTCTCGGGAAGATCCCTTTCCTCAAAACTCAAATATTTTACCCTCCCTTTACCCGTAAATCTTAACTATTTTACCGTAAATTTCTGCTTTTCCACCAGTAGGTTTTGCGAGAAGCCTACCACAGACAAGACATCTTACAGGGAAGGAGGCATGGTCGAAAATTACTTGTTCATTACCGCAATCGGGGCATTTTACTTTTATAAACTTGCTTTTAGGTTCAGGTATCAGTACTTTACGTTTTTTAACCATGTTTTCAACCTCTTAGAATTTCGATATTTCTGCTTTCTTCAGCCTTATACCTTCTCTATGGCTTATGTAGCCGCATTTCTTACATTTAAGTTTAAGAACAATTTTCTTAGTTACTTTAGCAAATCTTTTCTGTTCGGGTTTTCTTTTGCTACCATATCCTTCCTGTTTTCTCCTATACCTTCTTTCGCCTTCGGCTAACGCTCTTCTTCTCCCATGCTTATATATGGTTACCGTATGTATAGTATGGGCATTGCATCTTGGGCAGTAAGTTCTTATCTCCTTAGGTATCTTCAATATTTACCTCCTCACTCCTCACACTTGTCTATTTGAGCTGTAATTTAAGAGTTTTGACTAGGTAAATATATTTTTAGTTTTTAGAATTCTACTTCAACAATTCCTAAAGTGTATAAGGGTAAAGCAATTTTTAGTGGCATAAGCACTATTTCTCCTTTCTTGAGTTTTTGAGGTATCTTATGTTCTTGAGCGAGTTTTTGGTCTAGGTTATAGTTTCTTAAAATTTTTACTGGGATACTGTGGTTGCTACTTACTGCTATTTTGCCTTGGAGAATATTAGTATAGGTTTTAATGATTAATCTTAGGAGTTTAAGTATATCCGCATCTATAGAGTTTTTTGGTATATTCTTGTCTCTTAAGACCTTGTATATTCTTGAAATTACTAATTCTCTAACATAATTCTCCACAAAGATGTCGTACGTTTCCTTTATCTCGGTATTTAGTGGTGAAGATTTTTTAATATCGGATAACATGTTTAGGTAGTCTCTATACGATATTTGCACAAGTTCTCTTCCTCCCTGCTCTCTAGTTAGGAGGAGAATTAGTTCTTTCATTCAATACCCTCTATTTCAACTAATCCTTTCCCTGCAAGATATATTGCCGCTAGTAAACTTATTTTCATGTTTTCGCCTTTTCTCCCCGCTATTTTCTCGCCAAGTACTTCAATGTTTTTAGGTATTTCCTCAGTAAACTTTACTTTTGCCTTTCCCTTAAATGGGGATAGGTCCTTGGTTAATGTGAAATTGTCAAGGCTGACGAGGTCCAGTATTAGTACGGGTAAGCCCGATTTTCCATGTAAGGTTCCAGGCAGTCTTATTAGCCTTCTAGTGTCTATTGTGACTTTTTCGTCTACCTCGCATTTTTCCTCTTTAACTAGTGTTTCAAGTAGTTTTCTTAGCTTCTTCCTGCCTAGAATTCTATATAGTGTAGTCCATTTTGGGGGTTTATCCATAATTTCAACTATTACCCTATTTAGTTCTTCAGCAAGACTAGTGGCTGTTTTCTCGCCTAGAAAATTCCTTACTTCATCTTTTCTTTCTTCAAGTTCTAGTAGGAAATCGTATAGTTTTCTCGCTATTTTCCCCCTCCAACCGGGTTCGTTGATGTCGAGTCCTAGGACTTCTCTGCTTCTACGGAATGGTATGAGCTTGTCTATGCTTAAGCCTAGGGCTTTAATGTAGTCTACTATTTCTCTCCTCTCCTCTGAAGAGAGTTTAGTATATTCTTTGCTTGAAACATGTATGTGAAACCCTCTATGCCCAGTAAATACAACCATAATTTCCTTCGGATTTATTCCGAAGTCGGGTACGAGGAAGTTTTCTATAAGTTTTAGTGTTTCCTCCTTAGCTTTAGCTATGCATTTCTCACATATCCAAGCGTATGCCTTAATGTTTTTTGAGCCGCAGTTAGGACATGTTTCTGGGGTTTTTCCTCTTCCACGGTAACCACATGTTATGCATTTCCAGAAGTCATGCTGGTTTCTACATGGCGTATCGAGATGGTCTGCGTCTATGTCAAAAACTAGTTCTGCACCTATCCACCCTTTCTCGTCCATGTCGTGTGCTGAAGGTAGTACATATATTGCTGTAGAGTAGAAAGCGTGCTTAGGTATAATTTTAACAATGTAGTTTCTTAGTTCTTCAGCATTTTCGAAAGCAAGATGCCTTATCATTCCCTCGCTTTTAAATGTTTGAAAAGCAAACTCCCTATTTCTCAATCTAGGTGGTTCAAAAATTTTCTGTTTGTTCCTAATATAGTACGTTTTAAATAGGGATTCTATGATTTCAGACGTTTTTTCGTTCATATTCTTAGTCAACTCTTGGTGCAATGTAAAATGTTAATCTTCCCTCACCTGCTAGTTCGAAGTCCAATCTGCAAGGCATATTGGTTGAGAATCTTATTGTTACCGTGTCTGATGCTTGAGATGCAGGCGCTATATTCTTAAAGTATTCTATACTGTAAGAGGCTTCTGCTTTTTCCTCAACACTTAAGTCTATTAATGCCCCGCTTTCTTCTGTTAGAACAATTTCTGCTTCTCCTCTACTACCTTTACCTATAACTTTCAATGCTTCGCCATCGCAGACTAATTTTATTGTTTCCGCTACAGGCTCTATGTCCTTTAACATGTCTCTAAAAGTTGCGCTTGTTATTCTAACTGAGGCTTTGAATTGAATTCTAGGTTCAGGTAGTTTTTCTTCGCTTATACTAAGTGTTGGTAGGACAAATGTTCTTTCCGAAGCCCCTAGAAATACTACAGCTATTTTTTCTTCCCTTAATTCTAAACCTAGTTTGTCATTTTTAGTTGCTCTTCTCAAAATTTTAATGAAATCGTTGAAATTTATGCTTACTTTTTCCTCTTTTGTTACATTGTATTCTTCAAAAATTGTTTTAGGCATATTTAAATCAACCATGATTATGTGTGAAGGATCCATGGCTCTTAACGTAACACCTTCACTAGTAAACCTTAATGTCCCTTCCTCAATTATTTTGCCTATTGCTGTCATTAAATACCTCCATGCTCTAGCATCAGAGAATAGTACCTTGCTCATAAACTAACCCTCCATTATTAATCTTAACCCTTATATGAGCTAATAAAGCTATCGAGCTCCCTAATTATTTTCCCCATATTCTCTACGTTTCTTAAAGCCCTATAAATGTAAGGTTTTGCTGAAAAGTACGCTGGTGTTCTTTCATATGCTTCTCTAAGATCTTTCTTCACTTTCTCTGCGAGCTTGATTAGTGTTTCGACATATATTTTAGCTAGCTCTAGTTGAGACATTGTCTACCCTCAAGAGAAATTAGTAGCGCAGAGACTTCATTAATTAATTTAAGTGAGAAATTTATTGTATCATGGTCTACATGCTTTATAAAATGGTTTAATACTGTTTGACACGTATCTGCATCTATTCCAACATGTCTTTTCAGTTCAAAATTACTATCGACTACTATTAAAGGCCTCAACACCCTAAGGAACATGTCATCTATTTCATTTATCGCCATGTTCAATGGCAATATTATCAAGTACCTTAATTCGCCATAGTATTTTGTAGATATTATCGATGTAGCTAGCTCGAATAGTGTTTTAAATAGTGCCACTATGAACCCTTCAATGATCCTACCTCTAAGAACAAGGAGTAAAGCTACTTTCTTTTCATTTATTTTCCTTATAACAATTAGTCCTATTCTTGTTTCCTTCTTCAAGTCTGACATAATGCTTATCCACTTATTCACTACTTGACCCTATGGCTGTTTCGAATTTTTTCATAAACTCTCTGCTTAGCTTTTTAATTTCCTCTAAACCTCTTTTCATAGCTTCTATGGGAGGGATTTCACCATCTGTTTCTATAATTACTACAGGTTTACCTACTAATGGATGGTCTATTCTGTAGGCAGCAAATTTTACATGATTCATTTTCAACATAGTCTTGGTTAACAGGTTTAGCAGTGAATGGTCTTCGCCTTCAACTTCAAGTTCTAACCTTCTCCCTGTTTGCTTTAGAACTCTAAGCTTCATCGCTTACACCCGTTTATGCAGTTAGTGTTTATGGGATTAGCTTTTTATTTCTTTTTCTTCGAAGGCTTGAAGCACCTTCTTTACTGCTTCTTTCCATTCTCTGGTTAACCTTATAAAACCTAACTCATCTTCCTCCACTACGTTGAGTTTCAAGCTTAAATCTCTTGCTTCTTCAATATCTAAGTTTAATATTGTTGTAATTGATGCTAAGAATTTCTTTGCCGAACTACTCTTGGTTACTAATCTTAGTTCTTGGAATTTTCTTCCAATGTTTTTAGCTAACTCCAATACTTCGTCTAAAGATGCATTAGTTTCTAAAATTTCGTTATTTATTATTTTAGCGTAGAATTTCTTACACTTAAGCACTACTTCTAAAACTTCTAGGGGAAATGTTGTCTTAGATAGTTTCTGTATGAACCTATGCATGTACCTTTTAATTTTTGAGGGTTGTTTTAGCGTATGTATATATGTCAGTTCCTTCCTTAGCTTTTTAATTATGTTCCAGTTATAATTTATTATATCCTTGGTTCCATAAAGGGTTATAACTATGGATTTCCCCTTTACACCAACTTTAACGTAGTCTATTTTCAGTTCTTTAAGGAGCTTGTTTAGAAATTCTTCTCTTATCTCATCGTTTTCTATGGTTATTCTTAGTTCTCTCTTCTTCAAATTCTTCTTCCACCACTTAGCATGTAGTCGCTTGAAATTTTTCTTGACTCAACATTTCCACAGTGAGGACATTGGAGTTTAGTTCTCCTTTTCACCAAGGGGGTTCCGCATTTTGAGCAGAAAGCATATATTACTCCTAACTTAGTACCTCTAGTTGTCAGCTGAAATGGATTCCATGGAGTTAGAACTTTTGCTTTAACTATGTCTCCTACTTTTATGGCGTCTGTTACTACCTTTACGTAATTATTACTTATTTGTGAAACATGCAGTATTCCAGTAAATGTTCCTGAAAATACTATTCCTTTTTCAGCACTAAATATCTTAGTGAAAGCTACGTCGTCTTTAGTTGTTGAAACTACAGCGTATACTACCATTCCCTGCTTAGGGATGTTTACTACTTTTCTGAGAGGTATTACTAATACTTTTCTTGAAACGAAGTCATAAAGGACCCTGCCAACAAGTTTTGAATATACGTTCCCATTTTCTTCAAATGTTCCTTCTCCTGGCATGAATTCTTCAAGGACACATAGTTTCTCTCCAGGAAATACTATTTTTCCTGAAGAAAATTTTGTATCACTATCGCCCATAACTGTCACCTTATTGCCTATCTTTGCTCTATTTAGCACTGCGTTATTCATACTGCAAGTTAATTGTGCTACTGCTGTTCACTATATTCTATCTTTTAATTCAAACTTAAAAATTTCAACAAGTACGTAATGTCTTTTTTTATAATGGTGCCTCATGAAGGGAGGTATTATGAGGTGTTTTCTAGACATTATTTTAGCTTCGTAATTTTTATTTTTAGCTTCTCTTACAATGATCTCCCTACTTTTAGGATTAGCCTTATGTATTGAATATATTGTCCGAGGTTTCAAGTTAAAGGCTGCTGTTAAGAATACTAGATCTGCATGTCTTTTCCAAACACCGAATGGAGGGTTTTGAATTACAGTATCTATGTTTGTAAAGTGTATGTGAGGAACCCAAGCTTTAACAAAGTCTATGACGTTGCTTACGTTTAACTCTAAAGAGCGCTTCTTAGCTACTTCTAGAGCTAAGCGGTCTATGTCAAGACATATCACATGTTTTGCTCCAAGAAGTGCAGCAGCTATTGCAAGCCTCCCTGTTCCGCAGCCTAAATCAATAACGTTTTTACCCACTATGTTTCCTGTAAGTAGGGCATCCCATAGTATTTCAGCTGCTATATTCCCCGGTGTTACGTATTGTTCAAGTTTAGCATTGGGATTTGGGTGTGGAGGGATTTTTTCGATAATTTTCTCAATGTCTACTTTCCTGATTTCACATCACCATGGGAATATGTATTTTTCTAGGCTCTCTGTTAAAACCATATATGCTTCGCCAGGTGTTAGAACGGGTTTTCTGAACTCTCCTAGATTATCTATTGGTATTCTAGGGCATGAGGTAACTATGTAGGCGTCGAAACTATTATCTAGGTTTAGTAAGTTTTCCTCAGTAACAATGTCCATAACTATTCTAGTACTTCTTCCGCCTTTTCTCCTTACTAGCTTCTCAATAGACTTCACCAAGTTCGGCCTATACTGTCCCTTCCTCATTCCCACTATTACGCCATAATTCTCTGCATTTAAGGATTCCATAATTCTCCAATATCTTTTCCGTAAAACCTTTTTAACCTCCTTTGTTAAATCTACTACTTCTTCTTCATAAGGATCTAATTTCACTACAGGCTTTAACGTAGCTAGACCTAACCCTACGGGATGAAATAGGCCTCCAGAAACTATTAAGTGCAGGTCCACGTTGCTATTTACTGTTAAAGCGCTTACGTAATCGCATCCAACTACTTGACCGTCATATTTAGTGTAGGGGCCATGCTTGCCTATGTACACCTTATATCCATTGTTTTCGAGAAGCTTCTTTACTTGTTCGATACTCCTTAAATGTTGAAGAACACCGCATAGTCCAATATTTTTAACGTTTAAGTTCTTAATGTAGTTTAGTAATTTCTTGGCGAGTTTTTCTGTTAACGCTAGTTTACTGAAGGCTTCAACATATATTGTGGGTATAGTTGCTTTATAGTATTCTGTATGGCCTACGTGGACTATGAGGTCTGCATTTACTCTTTTCGCCTCTATTTCAGCTAAAAAACAGCTTCCATATGCGGGATCTCCTGAAATGATGAATTCTACATTTGGAAGTTCTTTCTTAAGTTCTTCAAGATGCTTTAGGAAAAGATGCTTTAACCCATTAGGTGCTTGTATAAGTACTTTTTTAGCCTTCCTCTTCATAATAAATTCGATTATGTCTTCTATTTTGAAGTCGTAGAAACTTTGTTTTCCCATTATTCACCTATCTTCCTTACTTTAATGAAGGTCTTTATTGGTAGTTTCGAAGCTCCTCTTCTAAGAGCCTCCAACGCTTTATCTAGATGCTCCTTTTTAATTCTAACCTCAAGTACTGCTTGTTTAGGATAAACTCTAGCAGCTGTTCCAATAGGTTTGCCGAATGCTTGTCTCATACCGTCTTGAAGCCTATCAGCACCGGCGAAAGCCATCATTTTGTTTTCTCTTAGCACGTGGTGAGGATATACTCTTACTTTAAAGAAGTAGTTTCCTTCACCTACTGTTGTGCTTAAATATTTATGTGTCATTACTCTTGCTGCTTCAAGAGCATTATGTCTTACCTGTCCTGCCTTCTTAGCTACAAGTTCCACTATGAAGTCGTAATCACCTTTAGGATTGCCCATTTCAAACTTACTTATTTTTGGTGGAGGAATACCTGGAATATACTCCTTCCTAGTGTAGGGTGGTCCTGAAAAGTGCGTGTAACACCTTGCTGGTCTTAGTGGCATTTTTCATTGCCCTCGCTTCTAACTTATTTTCACTTAACTTACACACGTTACTAAGTGTTTTAAACCTTTTCCTCTCTATTTAGGAACTATTTTTATTATTTCAACTTCTAGGTCACCGTGAAGCACCTTTCTCTTGTAGGCTATTTTGTAGCCTAATTTCTCTGCTTCTTTCTTGAAAAGCACATACTCGGAAGTTATAACGACTATTCTGCCTTTGCTACTTAGAATGTTCCGAGAGGACTTTAGGAAGTCTAAGTATAATGTTCTTAAGTATTTCTGTCTTAACATCCTTATACCGTATGGCGGGTTTGTCACTATAACATCGATATATTCTTTAACGTACTCATCGACTTTTCTGGCGTCTCCAAGTATGAAGTTTATTTTACTGTAAACACTTGATGCTATAGCGTTCATTACAGCTCCTTTAAGATGCTTAGGTGAAATATCCATACAATACACGTTCCTTAGCCTGTAATTGCGTACTGCCTCAATAACTATTGTTCCTCCACCGCACATTGGATCAAGCAATGTTTCGCCATCCTTTAGTTCAGCTATTTTCAACATACCGTAGGCTATGGTTGGTTTTAATGCTGCCGGATGATCATATACCCTATATCCTCTCCTATGAAGAGATTCTTCACCGCTTATTCTTAAGGCAAAATAGTATTTATTGTCAATAACAAGAGCATCAAAAATTACTGCAGGGTGATTTAGATTCACTGGAGATCTTGTTCCGAATTTTTTCTTGGTTAAGTCTACTATTGCTTGACCAGCATATTTCGCTACGTCTAATGATGTAAACTCGTGGCTGCCT
>Ga0190309_1000065_pt1 | contig 36909 bp, 34 predicted proteins | sample 48700767_MG_FD_161656 | JGI IMG/M metagenome (GOLD analysis project Ga0190309, IMG submission 161656) | Hydrothermal vent sediment bacterial communities from Southern Trench, Guaymas Basin, Mexico - 4870-07-6-7_MG | ecosystem: Environmental > Aquatic > Marine > Hydrothermal vents > Sediment ... | reverse complement strand
TCATTAAAGGAGTGCAGATAAACAAAACCCAAAGCAAAGCGTAACCGTAAAGAGCGCCTACCGTGGTGTAAGTTACTATACCTGCTGGATCATTATCGGCTCCTCCTGTTATTACCCCCGGACCAATTTCTTTTTTTATTTCGTATTTTAAGCTCCTAAGCACTTTAGATTTTTTATTTCTCTTAAGCTTTTTCGAAGCTAAAAGCTCCATTATTAATATATTGAGGTGAAATAAAATGCCGGGGGAGGGATTCCCTTTTTAGCTTAAGCTTTTTTGGCTTAAGCCTTTTGGATGCAACCTTTTTTAAAGGTTGCAGGGAAGTTGAGAAACCCGCCCGGGCTTCTTTTTGGCTTGAGCCTTTTCTTAAAAGGCTCAAGGTTTCTTATTTTTTGGTTGCTGGAAGTTGAGAAACCCGCTGGAGGTTTCTCATTTGAACCCTCGATCTCCGCGTTTCTCAGGCGCCCTCTCATTGATATCTCAAAGCTCACTCAGCTTCGCGAGCATATGAGCGCGGCGCCTTAGCCGCTAGGCCACCCCGGCATAATTAATAACAAAAATATAGCCATATTGGAAAATTTTCTAATATATTATGCAATTCGGAAAGGAGCAATATCCGTATAAAACTCTGGAAAAATTGGGTTACAAAAGGATGAAATGCAAATTCTGCAATAAATACTTTTGGAGCAAGCAGAAAAGGGATTTTTGTGATGATGATGCTTGTAGGGAAAGAGGAGGATTAAAAAGATACGGATTTATTGGTAATCCAATCGGAAAGAAACATGATTATGCAGGAAGCTGGAGGACATGGGTTAAAATTTTCGAAAAATTCGGGCATAAGGCAATTGAGCGCTATCCAGTGGTTGCGAGATGGCGCGAAGATACGGATTTCGTTCAGGCAAGTATTTACGATTTCCAGCCCTATGTTGTTTCTGGCGAAGTTGAGCCTCCAGCTAACCCGTTGCTGGTGCCGCAATTTTGCTTAAGATTTAACGACCTTGAGAATGTCGGAGTTACTGGAAGACATTACACTGGGTTTGTAATGGTCGGTGAGCATGCTTTCAATTTTCCTGGAAAATTTATCTACTTTAAGGAGGAGGGAATCTATTATATTTACACATTACTTACCGAAGGTTTTGAAATCCCTGCAGAGGAGATTTTCTTTCACGAAGATTCCTGGGAAGGCGGCGGAAATGCGGGCCCAAGTATGGAATTTTTCGTTTCTGGTTTGGAACTTGGAAACCAAGTGTATATGCAGTTTAAAAAAGTTGATAATAAATTGATAAATCTTGACACAAAAGTGATCGATATGGGCGCCGGTTTAGAACGTTTTCCTTGGATTACAAACGGAACGAGAACAAGTTACGAGCTCGTTTTTCCCAAGGCATTGAATTTTTTGAATCAGTTTAATTTGAATTCCAGGGAAAAAGTTGTTTTAGCGGACCACACAAGAACCTTGCTTATTGCTCTTTTTGACGGTGCCTTGCCGAGCAATGTTGGAGGAGGCTATAATTTAAGAAAACTTTTGAGAATTTGCCTATCAATTTTAAGAAAACGAAATATAGAGCTAAATTTAGCGGAGCTCATGAAAATTCACGCCAGAGAATTTGAGATTTATCCGGAGCTCAGAAAAGCGGATTTTGATTTAATCGCGGATATTTTAAGCGAGGAGGAGAAAAAATACAGAAACACGATTAGGAACGCGATTAAAGTAATAAAGAAAACTGAAAAATTCGATTTGGAAATTTTGAGAAAAATGTACGAGTCGCAAGGGATTACGCCGGAGATAATTAAAGAGCTTAAGCCGGAAATCGAAATACCAAAGGAATTTTATAAAATCAGGAAGCTAGAAAAAAAAGAAAAAGAAAGGAAATTTAATTTGGAAAACCTGCCTGAGACGGAAAAGCTGTATTATAAAGGTGAAACAAGAACGGTGGCGAGAGTTTTGAAAATGCTCGACGGCTATGTTATTTTAAACAGAACAGTTTTCTATCCGAGAAGTGGCGGCCAAGATTGCGATTTGGGTTTTATAAACGATATTGAGGTTGTGGATGTGATAAAGCAAGATAACATTGTTTTGCATAAAATCAACGGAAGATTGGAAAATGGGCAAGAGGTTGAGTTGGTGGTTGATAAGGAAAGGAGAAAGCAATTAATGCAACATCACACAGCTGCGCACATAATAAACGGAGCGTGCAGAAGAGTTCTCGGGAAGCACGCGCAGCAAGCAGGGGCTGAAAAGAGAATCGACAAAGCCCATCTGGATGTTTTTCACTACAAAAACATTTCCCCTGAGGAACTCGAGAAAATAGAGGAGCTCGCAAACAAATGCGTAAAAGAAAACAGAAAAGTGGAAATTAAATGGCTACCTCGAGGTGAAGCAGAGCAAAAATACGGTTTCGAGATTTACCAAGGCGGTGTGGTGCCTGGAAAAAAAATAAGAATCGTTGATATAAAAGATTGGGATACAGAAGCTTGCGGCGGCTTGCATCTCGAGAATACCGGTGGCGTGGAGTTAATTGTGATAACGAAAGTGAAAAAAATTCAGGATGCGGTTGCGAGAATTGAGTTTCTTGCTGGAAAAGCTGCTCGCGAGTATCTAAAGAAAATGGAAGGGACTCTGAAAGAATGCGCATCAATTTTGGGTTGCGAGGAAGAAAAAGTTTACGAGAAATCCAAGGAGCTGTTCGAGCTCTGGAAAAAGAAAAGAAAAAAATGAATTATGCAGGAAATAAAAATCGGATTGGAGGTGCATGTTCAGCTAAATACAGAGAGCAAATTATTTTGCTCCTGTCCAACAAAACAAGCTATGCCAAACACAAATGTCTGCGATGTTTGTCTCGGATTTCCGGGAACAAAGCCCGTATTAAATGAGAAAGCTGTTGAGCTTGCGATAAAAATAGCTTACGCTCTTGAAGCGAAAATAAATAAAAAATTTCTGTTTTCGAGAAAAACATATTTCTACCCGGACCTTGCGAAAAATTTTCAGATAACTCAACACGAAGCTCCGATAGCGAGAGGAGGAAAATTAAATCTCAGAGACAGAGTGGTGAGAATAAGGAGTATTCATCTGGAAGAAGACCCAGCGAAAATAATAAGAAAAGATGGCTATACCTTGCTCGATTACAATAGATGCGGAATACCTTTGGTTGAAATAGTTACGGAGCCAGATTTGAGATCACCGAGAGAGGCGAGAATTTTTTTGCAGAAATTGCAGCAGTTGCTTGAGTTCATTTATGTTTGCGATTTCAGCAAAGAAGGAGCCATGCGCGTGGATGCAAACATTTCGGTGACGAGATTCAAAGAAAAGTATGAGTACGGGAAAGGATTGATAAGAGAAAAAATAGAAGGTGCGAGAGTTGAAATAAAAAATATCTCAGGGGCAAGAGAGGTGGAGAAAGCTTTAAATTACGAGATTTTAAGGCAGAAAAATTTGGAAAAAGTTGAGAGAGAAACAAGATTATGGGATGAGAAAAAAAAGATTACCATAGCTGCGAGGACAAAGGAGAAGGAAGAGGATTATGGATATATTTTCGAACCAGATATTCCTCGAATCGAGCTTTCCGATGAATTCTTAAATAAAATTTTTTCTCGCGTCCCTGAGCTTCCGGAAACAAAGAGAAGGAGATTCTCAAAATACAATTTGCCAAAGGAAATTATAGATACTTTGCTTTCCGAGCCTGAACTTTCGAATTATTTCGATTATCTTTGCGAAACTCACAATCCAAAAGCTTCAGCGATTATTTTGGCAAAATATCTCAAAAAAACTCTAAATTATCACAATTTGAAACTAAGGGATGTGAATTTGAGTCTCAATTATTTGAGAAGGATTCTGGATTTGCTTCAGGAATATCTGATTACCGATGATATAGCGGAAATTATTATAAGGGAAATGATAAACGATTTTGTTGAAGGCAGGAGAATAAGAGAGCCTGAGCAAATTTTAAAAGATTTGAAATACGAAAAACCTCTGGAGGAGGAGAAAATAAGGAGATTCGTGAGGGATGTTATAAGGGAAAATCAGAAAGCGGTGAGGGATTATTTAAGGGGCGAAAAGAAGGCTCTCGATTATTTGGTTGGACAAGTGATGAGAAAAACCGGGAGAAGAGGGGATGCGAAGAGAATTAAGGAATTGTTCCAAAAAGAACTTGAGTGAGCGGAGGGGGAGATTTGAACTCCCGTAAACCGGTTTCTATTTGGCTCAAGCCTTTTTAAAAGGCTTGTCTGCAGCCGGTCGCATAGCCCCTCTGCCACCTCCGCATACTCTCAAATTGCGGAAAGCGTTAACGGAAAGAGTTTGAAAATCAGATTGCCCATCATTAATCATCGCCTCGCTCATTCGGGAAATCATCATCTAATTATTTTTGGTTTTAAAATTTAAATTTATTTTTATGGAAGTTAAATGCTCAACCTGCGGAAAAGGTGTGTTGGGAGAAAATTTCGTCAGATTTGTCTGTCCGAATTGTTTGAAAGAGGAGATTATAAGATGCTATACATGCAGAAAAAACTCGCGAAGATATGTGTGCAAATGCGGATTTGAGGGTCCATAATGGGAGAGGTCGCGGTAATCTATAAAATAATACCGAATCCGGAGAAAAAAGAAGTTGTTAAAAAGAGATTGATTGAGTTGGGTTGTAAAGAGGTGAAGGAAGAAGAAATAGGCTTTGGCATAGTTGCTTTAAAAGCAATGTTTATCGTTGAAGATAGGCAAGGGGAGATAAATATTCTGGAAAATAAAATTGAAAAAATCGAAGGTATTAACTCGATTCAGATAGAGGGAACGAGTTTGCTTTAATATGTACCGCTATCTCTTTGAGGAAACTTGCTTTAAAAGAACCTTCGATTCCGATAGAAAAATAGATTTAGATTTAATAAAAAAAATTCGGGAAGTAATAGCGAAGGATTTGGGAATAGAATATGAGGATGTTGAATTAGCTTATTATGAAAAATCTGAAGATGGCGTTGAAGTAAAAATGGAAGCGAGAAAACAAATTTCGCAGAATTTTGATTTTAGAGTTGTAGTAAGAGCGAGCGAAAAAGGTAATTCGATAATTTCTCTCGAAACTTTTATCTCGAGAGTTGTTCCTGTGCATCTTGTAGGTTTTCAGTATGTTGAGGATATAATTTACAACATGATGGAAGAGCTAAGGAAAAAAGTGTTTTACAGAGATATAATCAACGAGATGAAATTAAAATACGAGGAATTGAGCAAAACAATTTACGAGGATTTGGAAATTCTCTTTACTTCTGGAATGGAAAAAATTTCCGAGGGAAATTGAGTGGAAATCGCTAAGCGTTTTCAAATTCCAAATTTCGGAAATATTTCTGGTACAAAGAGGGAAATTTAAATTTAGTTTTTTGGTTAATTTAACTTTTTAATTGATTTTACATCTTCTAATAACGACAATTCTCTTCTCGAATTTTCAATCAAATCTTGATATGTAATTACTTGGATATGAGGATATAAGAAAAAGTTTAAAGTGTTTAGGAATTCTCGTTCTTCTTCAGAAAGCTTAAAACCCATAACGATCACACCTGTTGGTTTGTGTATGCCATACACTCCAGAAGATTTTATTCTACTATAGATATCAGTTTCCTTCATATATCTAATTAACTCACTAAGACCTTCTGCAAGTTCTCTGAAAATAAGTATTCTTTTTCCTTCGATTTTGAATGGTTTAAGATTGGGGCTTTTTAATTCAAAAATCCTATTTTGGTTGTATTTTGTAACCACATGAAGGTCTATTTGAAAACTAGCATCGATCCGTTTATTTTTTGCTTCAATTTCACACTCTAATCCCAATAACCATCGATTTTCTTTTATGAAATTTTTAATTTGTTCTTCTCGTCTGAGATTTTCTTTATAACTCTTTTCTATCAAATTTACGAATTCATTAAATGTATCTTTATACTTCTGAAATTGATCTATAACTTTTTCGGCCAATTCATAAAGCTTTTTCTTTTCTTCTTCTCTCTGTTCTAATTCTTTTACTCTTGTCTGAGCTTCTGCCAATTTTTCTGTTAATTCTCTTACCTTTGATTTCCAGAATGATACATCTTCTATCTCTACCCTTTTCTTAAAAGCTTTATAATAAAGACTTTTTACCGTGTCTATAAACCATTTTAACCATCCAGAGATATCCATTTTTTCGGTAATCCAAATGCCTTTACCAAATCGTGGTCTATCACTTAAGTATTCCGCTTTTTTACCCATTCTTATTGATATGCCTATTTCTTCAGTTTTTGGTGTTTTTCTATTAAGTATTTTTGCCTCGGTGACTCTTTTACCCTCTTCCCATCTCTCTGAAATACCTAAGTCTTCAAATTTCACCCTTCTATTTTTTTCTTTCTTTTTTGGCATATTTGTCATCTCTCATATCAAAATGAGTCATAATAGTAAATAATTATGAACCCAAAAAATAATTTTTACAATCTTTATTGTTGCAGTGATAATTTTTAAACTTTAAACAACCTCTCGCAAGTAAGATATCTTTTTCTATTTTGTTTATTAAAAATCCAGCAAAAGTGTATCATTCATTTTCTTTTATCATTCTATTAAGCACAGTAACTGTTGATGCGTAATTCAAAATATAGTTTATGTATGCTATTAACAAACCTAATTTTACTAAATCCACTCCTCCATCTTTTTCCGTGCAATACGCTTTTATTTGGCCAACTATATTTGCACAAAAATTTAAATCATCCTCTGTAAGGACAACCTTACTCATATTCGCTAACCTCCATCAACAATTTACCATTTAAAGGTATATAGACAAGTTTTAATTTCTCCGGTGCTATTATGTTCGACTTCCTCAACCATTTTGCCGAAATATTCACTACAAACTGATTGCGTATAGTTTTTTTTAATATTCTGGTTCTTTGGTTCAGTTTGGCTGTCTCTGTTACCGAATGTGTTTTTTTATCCATAATTTTTATTATTTTTAAAAGTATTTATAGATTTCTATTATTTAGTATTTAGAATATAAAAAAATAAAGAAAAAAATTTCGTAATTAAGTAAACTACTCTTTTTCTTTCTTTTTATCCTCTACTTTTCTTCTGCAATCATAATTTTGTTTTGGTGTCTCAATAATTATTTCTCCTTACTTATAACCATCTTCATATTTTTCTTTTAAAGACTAACAAAAGGTGAACTATTGGCACCTTCTTGGATTTATCTTATATTATTTACATACCTAAATTATGGAAATAGGTTATTCTGACTTAGTGATCAAAGACAAAGAGACAAAAAAACATTACTCATTAAAAGAAATTAAGAATAAAGTTATTTTGGGAGATGCATTTAAAGTTTTAAAAAAAATGGATAATGAAATCTTCGACATGGTGTTTATAGACCCTCCCTATTTTTTACAACTTCCAAACAAAGAACTGAGACGGTGGACTGCAAAAACCATTGTTGAAGGTGTAAATGATGAGTGGGATAAATTTTCATCTTTTGAAGAATATGATGACTTCATAAAAAGGTTATTAACTGAAATAAAAAGAGTGATGAAACCAAATGCTACTATTTGGGTCATATCAACATATCATAGCATATTTAGAATAGGAAAGATTATGCAAGATTTAGGCTATTGGATACTTAATGATGTAATATGGGTGAAAACTAATCCTATGCCAAATTGGCTAGGGGTAAGATTTACTAATTCCACTGAAACTTTAATATGGGCTGTAAAAGACAAGAATGCTAAAAAGTATACTTTTAACAAGGAATACGCTCGAATGTTTGGCATCGGTAAAATTGGTGCTAATGTATGGGTTCTTCCGATTTGTTGGGGAAAAGAAAGATTAAGAGATAAAAGTGGAAAAAAAGTTCATTCTACGCAAAAACCGATAGAATTACTCAAAAGGGTTATATTGACCTCCACTAAAGAAGGTGACTTAATTTTAGATCCTGTAGCAGGAACAGGGACAACAGGTTATGTTGCTAAAGCGTTAAAACGAAATTTTATTATGATAGAAATCAACCCAAAGTATGTTAAATGGATTGTGGAACGTTTCAAAAAAACTTTGAATATTTCTGATAGACCTTATCCTAAACAATGGAAAATTTCTAAATATATGAAACTCAGTATGAAACTCCGTGAATAAAATGAGAAAAGCTAAGATATTTGTAGTAAATGATAATACTTGGGAAGAGCACAATAAAGTAGGTATAGCAGCTATAAACGATCCTATGGAGTCACATCCTCGAAATCGAAATGCTAATGCTGCTAGACAATCTGCAATTGCCGAAATTTCAGGAATACGCCCTAGAGATATAATTTTTTTCAATAGAATGGTAAGTGAAAAACATCCACCAGAAATATTAGGTGTTTATGAGGCTGTATCAAAACCTTATTATGACCCTTCTCCTCTCTTTCCTGAAGCTGAACACGTTAATGAAAAATTACCGTTTCGAGTTGAGTTTAAATGTTTATATCACTTTAAAAATCCTATAAACGTAGATGAAATATGGGCTTTAAAAGAAAAAGGTCAAATTTGGACACTTCAACAAACACGAGGCAATGCAGTAGGGGCTCACGCATGTATAAGCATTACACAGGTAGAAGCAAAACTTATAACAAAACTTTTAAGAGCAAATAACATTATTGAAGGAAAGCCTATCGATTATTCAAAAAACAGAAAAGAGGTTAATCTTAGAAATATTCCTAAAAAACCACTTCCGCTAGATTTTAGATGTGATAGAAAGGGTGTATTACACTATGAAGACGTTCTTAAAGCATTGTTACTGGAAGATTTCGCAGAAAACAAACATCAGGAAATTTTTGGTGAATACGATGATGTCATTCCTAATGTACCAACAGGCGCAAGAAAGGAGATCGATATACTTCTCTTAAAATATAATGGGAAAGATGATATTGTCTGGTTTCAAATTCTTGAATTAAAACACGACAAATTCACTATGAAAGAATTGCAAAGATTAATTGATTACGAAAAGTGGTTAATACGAACAAGAGCAGAGAATCCATTACAAGTGCATCCAATTGCGATAGCTGCTACTTTCCAAAACAAAGTAAAAGAGTTTGTAAAGGGTAGGGAAAAATATAGAGAAAGACCTATACGTTTAATAAGATATTATTTTGATGAAACAACTAAATCAATAATATTAGAAGAAGAGACACTATGAACTACGAAAAATTTTGCGAAATCCTAAATAGGCATATATTTGAAGGCGAAAAGAAAGAACTGCTCAGAAAGTTAGCTGAAAAACCAGAACGATTTATAGGGTTGTTTAGACCAACAAAACCGGGGGCCAAAATACTTCAACATTTATTACAATCTCACGAAATAAGGTTTGGAGATGCAATGGAAGAACTGATTTGTGAAATATTAAATGATTGGAATTTTAAAATTCTTCCTAAGGTTATAATTCCAGATCCGTCAAATCCTAAGAAGAAACTTGATATTGATCAGTACTTTACAGATGGCAATACCTTTTTCTTCATAGAACAAAAAATAAGAGATGATCATGATTCAACTAAAAAACGCGGACAAATTCATAACTTTGAAACCAAATTAGAGTACCTATATAAAAAACATGGAACAAAATTGGTTGGAATTATGTATTTTATTGATCCTGATTTGAAGAAAAACAAAAATTTTTACTCAGAAGAGCTACAAAAAATGGAAAGCACTTACGGAATAAAATTATATTTACTCTACGGAAAAGAATTGTTTGATTTTTTTGGTTATCCTCAAATGTGGGAAACTCTTCTTGAATGGCTCAAAAAATGGAAAGAAAGTTTACCAGAACTTCCCAAAATAAATTTTGATGCAGAACCTGAAGAAAGCTTTAAGGAAATAAAAGATTTAGAAATCCAATTTTGGAGAAAAATCATAGATAACAGAAAATTATGGGAAGAAGGCATTATCAAAGCGATTTTTAGAGAGGGGAAAACTTTAATCATGATAATAGATTTCTTTAATTCCTCTGACAGTTTTGCACATAGAAAAATAGCAAAATTATTAGAGAATAAAGTTAGAGAATTCTATTAATGATAATTAGTTTGACATGAGTAAAAAGGGGAGGATAGAATTATTTAGTGTAAAAATAAAAATGTTAAATCTAAATTTACCGAAAAATTACATTTAATTTTTTTATGCGCGAGGTAATAAAAGTCGAGAATGTTTCAAAAAGATATCGCAAGGAAGCGAGGAGCTTTTTTGAAGGAATTAAAAATCTTGGAAGAGCGAGATATAAAACTGTTCTTCACAATATTAATTTTTCCGTAAAAAGAGGGGAAATCTTCGGTTTGCTCGGTCCTAACGGAGCTGGAAAAACAACACTGTTCAAAATAATTTGCGGTCTGCTGAGAGCAGATAAAGGAGAGGTAACAATTCTTGGCCAAAAAATTCCGGAAAATTACATGAAAATAGCCCACAAAATAAACGTCATCTTTGCGAGAGCAAATTTGTGGTGGGAGCTTAAAGGAAAAGAGAATCTGAAAGTTTACGGAAAAATTTACAGAGTAAAAAATCTGGAAGAAAAAATAAACTGGCTTCTCGATTTTTTTGATTTAAAAGAAAAAGCAAATAGATACACAGATCTTTATTCAACTGGAGAAATAATGCGTCTCTGCATGGCGAAAGCTTTGCTAAATGACCCAGAGTTGCTTATTCTGGATGAGCCAACACTCGGTTTGGATGTTTGCATCGCATTAAAAATAAGAGAATTTCTGAAGGATTTAAACAGAAAGAGAAAAACAACAATTCTTCTCTCAACGCATTACATGGAGGAAGCCGATTTTTTATGCGACAGGGTTGCTTTAATAAACGAGGGGAAAATAATTAAAATTGACTCTCCTGCAAATCTAAAAAATGCACTTCGGAAAGAAGAAATTATCGAATTGCGCTTGGAAAAATTTAGTTTGAGTTTGTTAAATAAAATCGAAAAATTGAAGTTTGTTAAAAAAGCTTATTTTATTGAGGAAACAGAAAGAGTGAGAATTTTAATGGATGATATCGAGAACCTCGACAAGCTGATAAGGGAAATTAAAAAATACACGAAAATCAGGAATTTTATTGTTTCGCAACCAACTCTGCAGGATGTTTTCATTCATTTTACTGGCAAGGAAATAAGTGAAAATGAGATTCATTTATGATTTTCCGGTTTTGTTTATAGCTGAATTGAAAAAATTTCTGAGATGGAAGGAGCGCCTGCTTTGGGATTTAATCGGAACCTTTGCAATGTTTATAGCATTTGTTTTTGTTTGGGATGCCGCTTTTAAATACGGCCTGCAGGGAATAGGAAGTTTAACGAGGGAAAGCTATATAACTTTCATACTTACTGGAACTCTGCTATGGGAAATTATTGGAATTAATTTGGGTCCGATTTCCCATGTTTTTGTTAATGAAAAATACATGCGTACCTCTGTCTATTTTTTAGTTTCTCCTGCCTCAAGGTTCGCTTACTTACTTGCAAAATCAGGAATAGCTCTAATTCAGATTCTTATTACCAACGGAGTGGTGCTTTTGGTAGCGATGCTCTTCTTCAATTTCGTTTTTAAAGGAAGCATCTTGCTTGCGTTGCTAATTTTTGCCCTAACATTTCTTTGTTTTCATGCTTTGGGTGTAATTATTGCCGCATTGGGAGCATGGCGCGAAGGAATCGCTGATTTCTCATGGATTTTCTCCAATGTTCTGATGATTTTTTCCGGGGTGTGGTATCCGGTAGAGATTTTTCCTGAGCCGATAAAATCTTTTTGCAAAATCTTGCCAACAACCCAAGCAATTGAAATGCTCAGAGCTGTCGGAATTCATGGCGCAAGCTTTTCGCAATTATTATTGCGATTTATTTATCTCGGAAGTTTTGCGATGGTATTTTTAATTCTGGCTTACTTTGTTTTTAAGTGGGTGGAAGGCAGGGCTATGTTAATCGGAATTTAAATACAGAAGCTAAAATTTATTATGGCAGTAAGAATTAAGGGAAAAATAGGCGGAAGGATTGTTATTGATGAAAAAATAAGACACGGGAAGCCGATTATTAAAGGAACGTGAATAACTGTAGATGAAATTTTTAGGTGCTTTAATAGATGGAATGAGTTTTGAGGAAATTGAAAGAGAATACGGAATAAAAAAAGAAGATATCATTGCGGTATTGGAATTCGCAGCATCTTTTATTAGAGGCGAAGAAATTAAATCGTACAAATTATGAAGTTTTTTCTTGATGCATGTTTTTAAGTTGATAAAAAGTAGAAGTTATTATTTCTTTTTGGAAAACAGTAAATTATATCTCCTTATCAAATAATTAATCTTTTCTTTTTGTTCATTTATTTTTTCTTTTAATTCCTTCCTTTCTCTTTCATCAATGTAATCGGCTTCGGAAATTTCTTTTTCTTCGTAAGAAATGTGATCGAGCAAAAGCTGCAAAGATTTTGCATATTTTTCTCTGGCATCCTCGTTGATTTTTTCTATATCCAATTTTCTTATCTCGGAAATCGCACTGAAAAAAGCGTAGCTAGAGGTGCATCTATCGAGTTTTCTCAATATATCGCTAACTTTTTCTATATATTCCGCCAATTCCCTCTTTTTCTCTTTCATTTACTCTGCATTATGCGTAAGCCATCGCTACATCCTCGCTTCCATACGGCTCGATTCTCTCAATTTCCCTTCGAAGAGTTCTTATCTCTTCCAAATTCTTGCCTTTCGCTTCTCTTTCCAAATTTTCAAATTCTCTCATCAAATGGCTGCAGTAATTTTTATACATTTCGTATTCTTTCATTAGCCCTTCGTATTTTTCTGCCAATTCTTTATTCCATTCAGAGACTAATTTAACTTTAGCTCTTATACTTTTAATTTTATCCTCAAAATTCATTTTTTCAGTATCCATATTATTTCAGGGAAAAATTATTTATTATTTTCAATTAATTACGGCATTTGTCTATGTTTTATTTTTTGCTTTTCTTTTCTCTTCTAGTAAAGAAGAAGCAGTATTTAATGAAGCCATTACCTCTCTATAATATTCTTTCAAATTTCCAACTATATTTTTAATATCTTCATTAATCATTTTTATATTTTCTGGGTCTGATTCTTCAAAGAGATTTGCGACTTTTTCTCGAAGCTCTTTGCAATAGGCTCTCGAAAGTTCTTCATATTTTTCTATAGATACCATTAATTTTTCTATCTTCTCTTTCAAGGGAGAATCTGCAGTTGCACATTCCTCTTTCAAAATAAGCTTATATCTCTCAATCGTATTACATTTGCGTTCCATATCATCTAAAAGTCTATTATACATATTAAAACTAATTTCTCTCCACTCCGCATGTCTGTTCTTTAAAGCTTCCCAAGATTCCGGAAGCTCAAACCTATCTCTCCCCAACTCTCCTCTTATACTATATCTCTCCAGAGTCTCTCGAGAAAAATCTTTCATAAAAAATATAACCACAAAAATTTTATATATTTTTCTGGATTAAAGGGTATCTATTCTCCAGTTGGGTTTTATTTCGATGTTATATTTTTTTCCTTCCTTCCAGTTTTTTAATCCTGCCATTGCTATCATTACGCCGTTATCTCCGGCATATTTTTCAGGAACGGCAAAAAATTTCGCTCCCCTCTCTCTGCACATTGTTTCCAAAATCTCCCGCAATCTTTTGTTTTGGGCAACCCCTCCAACAAGCAAAAGCTCCTCTTTTCCAGTCGCAGCTATAGCTCTCTCGCAAACCTCCGCGAGCATGGAAAAGCAAACCTCCTGAAATGAAAACAAAACATCCTCCACTTTCTCCCCTCTTTCTATTTTTCTCAGAGCCTCAGATAAAATACCGGAGAAATTCAAATCCATTCCTTTTACAGAATACGGCAGCAGAGTGAATTTTCCCTTTTTCGCGAGTTTCTCGATTTTCGGGCCGCATGGAAATTTCAATCCAATCGCTCTCCCAAGCTTATCGAAAGCATTTCCCAAACCTATGTCTTGGGTTTCCCCAAGCACTTTATAGCCGTGATTATAATAAATTACCTGCGTATTTCCCCCAGAAACATACAATATAACCGGATTTTTTGTGTTGCACAAAATTTTTCCTATCTCAATATGCGCCTGGCAATGATTTACAGCAACCAAAGGTTTCCCAGCTTTTTTTGCCAATTTTTTGGAAAACTCAACACCAACCTTGAGACAAGGTGCCAAACCAGGTCCTGTAGCGATAGCGATCAAATCAATTTCCTCGAGAGAGATTTGTTTAAGCAATTTATTCGCATTTTTAGAGTGAAATTTCGCTGCTTCTAAAGGAACAATCCCTTCTTTCGGTTTATAAATTGCTCTTTTATCTTCCAAAATATTGTAATTCTCATCAATAATTCCAAGAGCAAAAGTATGGGCGGTGCTTTCTATTCCGAGAACCTTCATAAAAAAGGTAAGAATAATTTTATGAAAACAATCGCTGTTATTCCAGCGTACAACGAAGAAAAAACAATAGGAAAAGTAATAAGAGATACGAAAAAATTCGTTGATGAAGTTATAGTGGTGGATGACGGCTCAACAGATAGAACTAAAGAAATTGCGAAAAGGGAAAATGTTAATTTGATAATTCACAGAAAAAATCTTGGATACGGGAAAAGTTTAATTGATGGAATAGCGAAAGCTATTAAAAGAGATGCCGATTATATAATTACGCTGGATGCCGATGGACAACACAATCCAAAAGATATACCCCGCTTCATTGAAGAATTAAACAAAGGATACGAGGTTGTTATAGGCTCGAGATTTGCCGAGAGAACATCAAATCTTACTCTGAAAAGAAATATTGCTTTGAGATTGCTGGCATTGGAATTTTTTATTTTTACTGGTTTGCTTTTGAAAGATGTTCAATCCGGGTATCGCGGATATAAAGCGGAAATCCTCAAAAATATTGAATTTAAAGAAAAAGGTATGGGTTTCTCTGTTGAAAGTTTGATAAAATTAAAAAAGAAAAACGCAAAATTTAAAGAAATACCTATAGAAGTAAAATATTTTAAAGGTGCGAAAACTTTTTTCTCCGTTTTTATGCAAGGCATAGAGATAGGGAAAACAATTCTAAAATATTTCTAAAAGCTCTTTTATTCCATCTTCCAGCTTTACTCTCGGAATAAAATTTAGTTCCTTTCTTGCTCGAGAAATATCGAAATAGCTCCTTGAGATATCTCCCCTTCTTCTTCGTAAATATTTAACTTTCAAATTCGGTTCGTATTTTTTAAACAATTCCACCAACTCGTTAATACTTGTTTCCTTTCCAGAGCCAATATTGAAAATTCTTTCCTTTCCATTGTAATTCAGAGCAAGCATGCACGCATTTACAGCGTCTTTTACATTAATAAAATCTCTTGTTTGTGTTCCGTCTCCGAAAATCTCCAATTGCTCGCGATTTTTTGCTTTTTCGGCGAAAATTTGAATAACACCTGCCTCTCCTTCTTTCACTCCTCCTTTCCCGTACACATTCGCAAATCTAAGCACTATCGAGTTTCGATACAGCAATACATATTTTTCGGCGCTCAATTTTGAAATTCCGTAGGGCGAGATTGGATTTGTTGGATGCTCCTCATCTATTGGTAAATACTGGGGCTCTCCATATACAGCCGCAGAGGAAGTGTAAATTATTTTTTTTATTCCGTATTCATTGCACCAGTTGAGCAAGTTAATAGTGCCGAGAATATTTATTTCCGCGTCCAATTTCGGGCTTTTAATTGAGAAAGAAGCTGATGTTTGGGAGGCGAGATGGAAAACAACATCTACTTCTGGAATTTTGGCTAAATCGCAAATCTTTCGCAAATCTCCCTTAATAAATTCTATCTCTTCTGTTAAATTTTCTTTCTTTCCTGTAAATAAATTATCGAAAACAATAACCTCGTGCTTTCGCGATAATTCTCTTGACAAATACGAGCCTATGAAACCGGCGCCACCGGTAACCAGAATCTTCATGTTCACATTATTATTCTTTAAATTAAAAATTATGGTAAAAAAAGCGGAAAAGGAATTAGAGATTTCGCTCGAACTCTCGAAAATAGTGAAATTGTACAAATATAAGGGAATAATTTCAATTTTAATTCTGCTATTTATCTTTTATTTGAGTCTCTCGGTTAGGTTGATAACAGTAAATCAACCTTATTTGCTCGCTTCAGACCCGCATTACTGGTACAGGATGACGAAGTTTATAGTTGAAGGTGAAATGCCTGAGTACGATACCTTAAGATTATGGCCGAATCCGCCAAAATATAATCCTTGCTTATTTCCCTATCTCGCTGCTTACAGCTATCTGCTCGCAAAATTTTTCGTTAATATAGAATTTTACAGATTTTTATTTTGGTTCCCGGCAATTGTCGCTTCCCTCTCAGTTTTTCCGGCGTTTTGGATAGGCAGAGAGCTTCACTCAGAAATAGCTGGTTTGTTTGCGAGTTTTTTCATCGCTTTAACACCATCCATTCTATCAAGAACAATGGCGGGTTTTTTCGATACGGATTGCACGAACATCTTTTTCTCTTTGCTAACAATCGCACTTTTTTTGGCCGCATACAACAGAGTTGATGAAAAAAATTTTAAAAAACCCCTGCCTATAATTTTCTCGATTCTCAGCGGTTTATCTCTCGCTATGTTTGCGTTAACTTGGGGAGGTTTTGCTTACATACCCTGGCTGTTTCTCGGATTGCTTTTTTTCCACTTTATCTATAAAGTTTCGCTTGCTGAGGGAGTTAATTTCAAAGAGAAGTTGAAAAACGGATTCGGATTTTTCAAGAGCCATTTAATGGTTTACATAGTGGTATTCTCAACTTTTCTCCTTTTTACTTACCCTATTAAAGGCTTCGCTCCTTTAAATTCAGTAATAAGTGTGGCAACATTTTTTCAGACAGCAAAAGCTGAAGGAGGCATATTCCCAAATGTATGGGTTTCGATTAGCGAGGAGATGAGCGCATCTTTTGAAGAGGTGATAGCGAGGGTTGGAATTTATAATTTTTACCTTGGAATCCTCGGCTTAGTTGCGCTTTTTTTCTTGTTTATCTTAAATTTCAAAAAGAAGTCAATCTATCCAGAGACTTTCATCTTTATGACTCTCTGGATATTGCCAACTCTTTACGGTTCTATTTGGGCAGTGCGTTTTGCGATGCTTCTCTCGCTTCCGATATCAATCTGCGCAGGAATTGCTTTGGGAATTTTATTCAATCTACCAATTTATCTTTTCAAAAATTCGAAAAATGAGATTGTAAAAAAGTTCTCGGTAGTTTTCTTGATTATTTTGCTGCTGGCAAGCGTTCATGTTGCTCATGCTTTTTACAATATCTCTTATAATTCTGTGAAAGGCTACGGCACGGGAATTTCAAAAAATTGGGAAAATGCAATGGAATGGCTGAAAAACAATACCCCGGAATGCACAGTTGTAGCTACTTACTGGGACCCGGGATATTGGATCGCGGCGCTTTCAGAGAGAAAAGTTATATTTGATGGCGGCTCTCAAAACTCCCTAAAATACACAAAATTGGAAGATTTAAACGGTTTGGATTGCGTAAAAGATAGACACGGTTATATAAAAGAAATAAATGGAACAAAGTATTGCGTTACCTCGAGGATACAAGATATGGCAGGTGTTTTATATACAAGCAACGAAACATGGGCAGCAAAAGTTTTGGAAACTTATATGGGAAATTGCTCCGAATTATACGAGCTCGCGTCCTATGATTTAATAGGAAAATCGCATTGGTGGACCTACTTCAGCAATTGGGACCCAGAGAAAGGAAAAGGCAAAGCGTATGATTACATCGTTACCCGTCTTTATGAGCAGAAAAAACTCCTTTTTGAAAACGGCACCGCGCTAATTTACGGTCCTTTCATTTTGAAAATTGTCAACAAAAACAATTCCCAAGAGATAACCCCTTTGCTTTTGCAAAACGGCAAATATTACAAAATTAGAACACTTGTCTTAACGCTCAATACTACAACAAAATTAATCTATCCGAATGCCTCTGTTCCCGGAACTCTATGGATTGACCCAAGCTTTAGGGTGGCAATTTACATGCCGAAAGAAATAGAAAACTCGTTATTTACGAGAATGTTTTTTTATAACGGCGCCGGCTTAAAATATTTCGAACCAGCTTATTTAAATCCTGAGGTTAAATTATTCAGGTTTAAGGTTGAGGAATTCAGAAAAGATTTGAGAGAAGGGAAAATTACTTAGAAAGTTATATTATGGGACGACAAAATGGTCAGGATAGCTGATGTAATAAAGGTTAGAGACGAGATAAAGAAAGGTGAAAAAATTGAAGGTATAATTAGAACCTATAATCTCCTTGAGGTTGGGGAGTTTCCTGAGAAATCTCCTTTATGGGTTTTTGAGCATACTTATCCAACAACTCCAATCAGAAATATAATCCAAAAAATAAATGAAAAATTAACGGGGAAAGAAAAAAGAGGTACTTTTGTTTTTACAGGAGGTTATGGGTGTGGTAAATCTCACAATCTTGTGTTGATCTATCATATTTTTAAAAATCTAAAAATAGCGAAAGAGTGGGCTAAAAAATGGAAAATTAAATTAAGCATACCAGAAGGGTTTGATGTAATACTTTTACCTCTTAATTACGAGGATTTTGAGGGTCAGGCTCTCTGGAATCCTATTTTTGAACATTTAGGTAGAAAGGATATATTGGAAAAAATTGAAAAGTCTAAGACTAAATGTCCTACTATCAGAGATCTTAAAGAAGTGCTTCATGATAAGAAGATTGTTATTATAATCGACGAATTAGAGGATTGGTACGAAAAATTAGAAAGTAAAGAGCAGAAAAGGAATAAAGATTTTCTTAAGCATTTATTTGAAGTTTCTCAAGATTTGTCCAACCTTCTTGTTTTTGTAGCAATATATGGAAAGAATGAGGACATAAAAGATGTTATTAATAGAGTAAACCCAATAGTAGAAGATCTGACCTCATATCCTGATGAGAATAAAAACATAATACTTTTCCGTATTTTTGAGATTAAAACTCTTAAAAAGGATTTGGCAGAGAAAGTTATCGAGGAGTATCTAAAGGCGTACAAAAAAGCCGAGTTGGATATTCTTGCTGAAGAATTTAAAAAAGAAATGAAGAAAACTTATCCTTTTCATCCTGAAGTATTAAGAACGTTATTTGAAAGATACGCCACCTCTCGAAACTATCAAAATACGAGGGGTATTCTGTTTTTACTTGCACCAATAGTAATGAGGACTTACAAAGAAAGAGACTTAATCCTTTTGTCAGATTTGGACATAACTTTAGAAGATATTAGCGGTACATTAAAAATACTGAATAGAAACTTGTTTGAAAAAACAGTTTTTGATATTAAAGATACAGAAGGTATACCATTTAATAAAGAGATTCTTTCGACAATTTTCTTCTACTCGCTTGGAGAAGTAAGAAATCTAGGAGCAACAGAAAAAGAAGTAATTTTGAATATCTTAAGACCAGGAGTAAAAGTAGTTGACATAAAAACATCTCTTGTTAAACTTTTAAGAACAGCCAACCATTTGTGGCCAGTGGAGAACAGATTTGTTTTAAGAGAAGAAGAAAGACCAGTTGTGCTGGTTGAGAGAAGAGCACAGAAAATTTCCTTAGAGCAAGCTAAGTTTGTAATCAAAAACATTGTACATGAGGAAATCTTACCCGGAATTCCTGTGATATTAGATGGTATAGATGAAATGAAGGATGATAAATCAATTAAAGTTGTTTTATTACTTGATCATCCACCAATAGAAGATGAATTGGATGAGAAGATAAAAGATCTGTATTGGGGAGTTGAAAACAGGAATACAATCCTGTTAATAGTTCCAAAAAAAGGTATAAATTTGTTGGAAATTGAGGATGTTGTCATAAAAGCAAAAAGAATAGTTGCTGCTGAAGAAATTGTAAATGAAGTTGAAAAGGAAAAAAGAAGAGATATAGAGAATTTCAGAAAGAAAGAACTAAGAGAATTAAAAGATGCCATTAAGAATTATTATGGATTCTTCATAAAGCCTTTGGAGATAAAAGATGGCAGATTAGAATACAGGCATGAACCCTGCGAACTTAGTAAGAGTTGGATAAAAGAAAAGATCGAAAAATTAGGAAACAAGACAGAAATAAAAACCAAAATTTCTGAAGTTTTGAGAAGCGAAAACACGATTAAAGTAGGTGAGCTTTTAAATAGGTTTTATCAAATACCAGGATATCCTTTAATTTCGAGTAGAAGAAAGTTTGAAGAATGTTTGGCTGAACTTTGCAAAGAGAAGAAGCTTGCAATAATTTTACCAAGTGGAGCTAAGAGATTTGGCGAATATGTAGCAAAAATAGATGACTCCGCAACATTGATTTTTGGAGAATATTACAGAAAACATGAAAAAGAAATAGAAGAGAAGAAGAAAGAAGAAATAGAAGAATTTTTAGAGGAAATTAAAGAGAAAAAACCAGAAGAGAAAATCCAAATTAAGGAAGCTAAATCTATTGAAAAGATTGAATTACCTCCAGAGGAATTATTAGAAACTGCTGCTAATAAATATTCTCTTCTAGATAAATTGGAAAGAAAAGGACTTTCTATTAATGATATTGCTGAAGAGGTTGAATTTGAATTGAGAGATGTAAAGTTCGAAGGCTCTGATTCTTTAGATAAACTAGAAGAATTTATAGGATCCATAAATTTAGCAAATGTTAAAGAAGTTGTTGTAAAAATTAAGTTTAAATTGCCTAGCAAATACTCAGTAGATGAGCTTAAAGAAATCGTAAACAGACTTCCAGAGATGGAAAGCGGAGATATAGTATTGAAGGGTAAGGTGAAAAGAAAATGATGATTGAAAAGAATTTTTTGGTCAAGCTTGTAGAAAGTAAGAATCCAATCGAAGTGATTTGGAATAAGCTGAATGAAATTTGGAAGTTTGGAAGAGTGAAGAAGTTAAATAACATAGAACAACTGTATCTTGAAAGGGAAAAGAAAAGCTGTAAATTTGAAGAAATGCTTTCCAAAATATTTTTTGAAATCTACGATGAACTAATTGAAAATTCTACACGAAACATATTTCTTAAGAAAATTTCTAGAAAGAACGATGAAGCAATTATTATAATGGATGGTTTTAGCATAAGGGAAATCAATCTTCTTTTTACACAGTTAAAAAGTGAAAAGTATGCTATAGATGATTATTTTTATTCATTCTCTGCTTTACCTTCAACTACAGAAATTGCAAGAAAAGCTTTTTATCAAGATTTTTTCTCAGTTACAAGAAAAGAAGATGTAGAAAGACTTCCCTCTATTCCAGAAAAAATTATCTGGTGTGCAATGCCAGACATTTTACTTCATTCAAAACAAAAAGGAAGAATAGAATTGTTATCTTTAGATGATTGTCTAAAGAAAACCTTTGATACCTTATTTTCTATTGTGGACAAAATCGAAGTAGAGGAAATTCTCATAACTTCTGATCATGGCTATCTTTATTTTCCGGAATACGGAACTTGGTGGGATACTACCAGTGGAATTGAGAAAGTATTAAGAAGAATTTTTGGAGGCGAGAGATTTAAAGAGGTTAGTAAATTAGATGAAAAGATGCTAAAAATTCTTGAAAAATTATCCAAAGATGGTTATGTTACTGAGATTAAAGATTATGTGCTTGTGAAAGGAAGATGGTTCTGGTCTTCAAAAGGTAGGTTTTCACCAATATTTCATGGAGGATTATCTTTCATGGAATGTTTGATACCTGTAATAAAATTAAGAAGGATGTAAAAGATGGCAATAATAGAAAGAGATTTTCCTGTTGAAGAGTTGAACAAGATTGCTTTAAAAGAAGCTAACGCTAAAAAACCAATATATCAAATACATAAGTGGTGGGCTAGAAGGTTGGGATGTATTTTTAGAGCTATTATTTTATTAACTTTCTTGGAGGAAGAGCATCTCAAGAAATTCTCACAATCTCAAACTACCTTAGGCAATCAGAAGAAAAGTTTTAAAGAGATATTTTGGGGTAAAATTGATAGTGATGGAAAGTTGACAGAAAGAGGGATTTTTTATAAACATGTTGATCTTAGCAAAATTCTTGGTTATATTCCAATAATTCTCGATCCTTTCATGGGAGGAGGTACAACAATTGTTGAAGCTTTAAGGTTAGGTTGTAAGGTTATAGGGATAGATATCAATCCTGTTGCTTGGTTTGTAACAAAAAAAGAGGTAGAGCCTGTTGATTTAGAAAAATTGGAAGAAGAGTTTAAAAAACTTGAGGAAAAGATTGGAGAAAAAATAAAGAGTTATTACAAAACAATTTGTCCTCAATGTGAAAAGCTAGTTGATGTGATGTACGTTTTCTGGGTTAAGAAAGTTAAATGTATTGCCTGTGGGAAGGAAGTACCTTTATTTACTTCCTTTAGAATAGCTACAAAGAAGAATAAAAAAGGCAATGTTCATGTAATTTTCTGTCCTAAATGCAGAGAGATTTTTGAAACCACTACTGATTATAGACTAAAACAGAAATGTCCTTATTGCAATTATGAATTTATCCCTGCAAAAGGTTATGTAGATAAAGGAAGATACATTTGCCCATTCTGTGGTCAAAAAGCAAGTGTTTTGGATGTTGTCAAAAAAGAAGGAAAAATTCCTGATATGGAAATGTATGCAATAGAGTATTATTGTGAGGAGCACGGTAGAGGCTATAAGAAAGTTGATGAATTTGATATTGAGTTATTTGAAAAAGCAAAGAAAGAATTTGAAGAAAGAAAGGACGAATTGCTTGGGAAGTTAATACCTGATCAAGAGATATCTGAAGGAGAGAAAACTAGAGAACCTTTGAATTACAATTACAAATATTTTTGGCAGATGTTTAATGAAAGACAGCTTTTGTGTTTATCAATGCTTTTGGGAGAGATTTTAAAGATCAAGGATGAGAATGTAAAAGAATTGTTTATTTTAATTTTTTCTGATTGTCTAGATTCAAATAATATGTTTTGCAAATATAATGTTCAAAGAACAGAAGTTGCTAGATTATTTTCACATCATGCTTACTGGGTTACTTCTCTCCCTGTAGAAAATAACGTATGGGGAGGGAAAGTAGGAAGAGGGACTTTTAATATATTCTTTAAGAAGTTGTTAAGGTGCAAAACATATAATACCAAACCGTTCGATTATTTCGTAGATCCTAGTGGGAGTAGTTATAAAGTTTTTACACAAGAAAAGATAGTTGCTAATATAACTTTCGACTTTAATAAATTAAGAAACAATAATTTTAATACTCTCCTAAAATGTCAAACTGCAGAAGATCTTTCTTTCATTCCAGATAAATCAGTTGATGCTATAATAACAGACCCTCCATATTACGATAATGTTGAATATTCAGAATTAGCAGATTTCTTTTATGTTTGGTTAAGATTAGGCCTTAAAGGTAAGTATAAGGAGTTTGAATCATCTTTATCCCCAAGAACGAGAGAAATTGTAGTCAATAAAGCTTTAAACAAAGATGAAAAATTTTTCATCCGAGGATTAACAAATGTCTGGAAAGAATGCTACAGAGTTCTAAAGGATAATGGATTATTGGTATTTACTTTCCATCATAAAGATCCGATAGCATGGGGTTCTGTACTAAAATCTTTAGTCGATGCTAATTTTTACATAGTAAGTGTTTATCCGGTTCATTCTGAAGCTAGAACAGGAACTCATATAATTGGTTACGAATCCCGAGCCTTCGACACAATTATCGTAGCAAGAAAGAGAAAAGAAACCAAAGAAACAAAAACATGGGAACAATTAAAAGATGAAATCTATCTTAAAGCAAAAGAGGCTTTAAAAAGAGTTAGAGAGTCTCATGCTGGCTTAACAAATGGAGATATCTCAACAATTGTATTGGGTAAATGCCTAGAAGTTTACTCAAAGTACTATCCAAATGTGCTTGATGAAAATGGCAAACCAATAGACGTTGATACCGCAGTTAAAGGAATTATGGAAATCATAGATGTGTTAAAGATTGAGGAATATGTTCCTGAAAATATAGATGATGTAACTTCAATTTATATTCGCTCTTTGGCAAGGCTAAGAACAATTGATTTCAATGAGTTAAATAAAATTTTGCAACCAAGAGGTTTGAGTGAAAAACTCTTGAAAGATGCTTTTATTCTATATCCAAAAGGAAGCACATATAGAATACTCTCACCTAAAGAAAGAGGAAAAATAATTGAGGAAAAAGTGAAATCAAAAAAGTTCGAATACAAGTATTACATTGATGTTATTCACCACCTTTACTATGTTTATACAGAATTTGGAAGGCTAATAGCAATTCCTGAAAAATTCGATATTAAAACAATGAGAGATGTCTTAGCTTACTTACATTCAAAAACTAAGGATGAAACTTACAAAACTTTGAAAGATTTGCTTGAAGAATATAAACCTCCTAAAACAACAACACTTGAAGAATTTATGTAGGTGATATTATGGAAGTAGGCTATAATTTAGTAACAAGGAAAGCCGTTGAAGAGGGGAAATATAAGCTAGTAAAAGAAAAGCCCGTAAGTATCGTGGAATTCTTGAGAAGAGTAAAGAGAAAAACTTTGCCAAAGGAGGCTACTATACTTAATTTTGAATATCTCTTTTATTATTGCAAAGAAAATGAAAGAAAAGATCTTGCTATTTATGTTAGGAAATTATTGAGAGATATTGCTGAACTAATTATTCAGCAAGGAAATGTATTTCAATTTGTAGTTGAAGAAAGTTTATCAAAAAATAGAGGCTTTATTTTGAATTACGAAGAAATGAAATTGCACCTTAACTGGATATTTGGAAATAGAATAGAAGCTGTAAGTAGCTTGTTAGATTGGTTATATGTAGCACCTAATATTTAGTAGTGAACATGAAAGAACTAGAAAAAATAAGAGAAAAAAAGGAAATGCTGAAAGATTTGCCAATAAGAATACTCAAAAGTATAGTTTCTCAGCATGAACTTTCACCTTCAGGTTCAAAAGAAGACTTAATAGAAAAAGTTGCTAGAGAGGTATCATTTGATGAGATTTTTTCATACTACCAACAGTATCTCGATGGAGGGAAAGTTACTTGTCATTTATTTTATGCGAAAGGTATAAAAGATATTTTCAAAGAAGTTAAATCCAAGAAAGATATTATAAGAACTCTAGAATCATATGGATATGCGCCACAAGAAGAAGTATCTGAAAAACCTACTTTAGTTGGAGTCGAATTTCTTAAATCTGGATGGATAAAATTAAAATACGAATATCCTGGAGTTCCAATAAAATATAGGGATATTTCAGATAAAAAAATTAAAACAATGGTGCCTCTTTTTAGTGCAATTGTCAAGTTTTCTGTTTCAATGGATATCATAGAAATTCGCACAAGAAATAGAAAAATTGCAAAAATGATTTTTAGGGATATCATTAGAAATTTAAAGTTAACTGGAGATTCCATAGAGTTTACTGATAAACAGATACTCGAATGGGTCGAATGGGCAAAAACTTTGCGAAATGCTAGAGTCAAACCTCTTACTGAAGGTTTAAGTAGCGTATCTTTAACAGCAGAAAAGAATACTGATTTAAGAGTTCACTCAGAATTTAAAAAATGGATAGAAAAAGGAAAGTTAAGAGGTGTAATAATTCAGTTTGATTACAAAGAATATACCTTAGCAATTCAGATAAACGCAGCTGAAGGTAAAATTTTCTTTAGATCATTCGTTGGTGAAGAGGAAATAGAATTTGTTATATCTCAAGCTTCGAGAATAGCGGGATTAATATGAAAGTTGAAAATTTCTTTGCCGGCCTTTTGAAAAAGGAAATTGAGAAAATAGAGAGAGATGTTGTTCTTTCATTTCTAAAGGAGAAAGATGTTACTGAACTTATTAAAGAAGGTTTAGTTGAAGAGTTATATGAAGTTTATTGTCCAGAATGTTTAGCTGACCATATAATTTCTTCCTCTAAAATATTACCAACGGAGGAAAAAATAGAGTGTGATGTATGTGGTTATACTTTCTTAATTGAAAAAACCAATATGATAAAGTGGATTAAAATAACTCGTAAGGGAAAAGAATATTTTAGTAAGTTTCTTCCATATCAATTCGAAACTGAAAAGTTTGAAGAATTGAATAAAGAATACTTAGAAGAACTGCTTAATAGAGTTGATAAAGCAAGAAATAATAAGGAAAAGAAAGATTCTTTGGAAAATTTGGCACGTCATTTGTTTTCATCCATAAAAGGATTTAGATTTATAGGTAAGAATATAAAAGCTTCACCAACTGGAGAAATTGATTTAATGTTTAAAAATAACTGCCCTTACCTTGAAGATTTAGGGAAAATTTTGATAATTGAGTGTAAAAATTGGGACAGAAAAGTAGGAAAAAATGAGATTAGTACCTTTAAAGACAAACTTTCTTCTAAAAATACAACAACAGGAGTGCTTATTGCAAATGACTTCTCAATGGATGCTTATAAGAAAACTATTGAAGATTTTAGACGTGAGAAAATCAAAATCTTACTTTTAATAACGGGTGAGATAAGAAGTGTTATTCAAAGTGGAAGAGGTCTCGTTTTTCTTCTTGAACAAAAATATTTAGAATTATTCAAGAAAGCTTAATTCTTAAAAAATAACTCAGGATATTTAGTATGCACAGGTATAACTTTTCTTGGAGAAATTTCTTTCAACATTTTCCTTATTTCAATACCATTAGCATGTCCGGAAGCGTGAATTTGGTGAATCGGTAATAAATTGAAATGCTTTAACCAATTTCTAACCCTTTTCTCTTCAATTATCATATCCTCGCTAAAGGGTTCTGTAAGAGATCTTATGTATATGCCATTTTTTGGTTTTATATCAAGCAGCTCATTCAACTCAAAGTTATCGCATCTAAAGATATAATCTTTTGGATTTTCCCTTATCTCTTTATAAGTTATTACATTCTCCAAATCCAAAAATTCTCTTTCCCATTTGAAATAATCTTTCTCCATTTCTTTTTCATCCAACTCATTCGGTTTAACCCACCTATCTTCATTATCTAACAAACATACATAAACCTCGTCACTTATTAAGCCCCAACCCTTTCTTTCAGCATATATCGCAACATCCTTCAGTTTCGGATACAATCCGAATTTCTCAAAAAGTTTTAATAAAAAGGCTTGTTTAAGATTCACAACAAGTATTCTTCCAGTTTCTTTTGCGACATTAAAGAATGTAAGCAATCTATCAAAATCCCTAATAGGGAAATTTATAACTACTAAACCCCTAGCATTTTCCACGATTTCCTTAGATTTTTCTTCAACATCTTCTTCGCTTATATTCTCATTTTCGTTTATTCTTGTTCCTTCGCAAATTACAATTTCAGGATTTGTCTTTTTAGCCAATTTTACAAATTCGTTTGTAAGTTCTTTTCTTCTTCCATGAAATCTAAAGTCACCAGTATAAACTAAATTACCATGATCTGTATAAATTATAAATGCACATGCGCCAGGCAGCGAATGATCAACAGGAATTGCTTGTATTTCTATATCTTCTATTTGATACTTTTTGTAAGGTTTCATTATAACAAACTTTCTCGGTATTTTGGCGTCATCTCCCTGAAGTCTCTTGAAAGAGCCCTTCTTCGATTTGATGAAGCAAAATTCCTGTTTTAAGTTAACAAAGTCCGTGAAACTTCTTGTGGAAGTTTCTTCAAGGGCTTTAAGGATTAAAAAAGTTTCTTCCGTGCAAAAAATTGGTACATCTTCTCTAAGAAGATTAACAAATCCCGCATGATCTATATGTGCGTGAGAAAGCAAGCATGCTTTAATCAATGGTTTATTAGGGTAAGGTATGTTGGAATATTTACAATAATCCTTTCTGTATATTCCATCCAATCTAGGTATAAGATTGAACTCCAAAAAATCAAGAAGGGGATTGCACTTTCTTGGTTGTAGGAACTCGGCGAAATAATTTTTGTATCTTTCAAAATTTAAGCCAAAGTCGAGAAAAATTTTTGTAAAACCATGCTCAAGCAGGATCTGATTTCCTCCTATTTCGCTTTTTCCTCCAAAAAAGGTGAGTTTAAAGGGGTTCATAAACTTAAATTCATGAAATTAAAATTATTTAATTTTTCAGTAGTTGTTTTTCTTTAGTTGTTTCTAGTTCATGCGCCCCAAACTTTTTTACATAAACTTCTAAAAATTCAGGAATCTTCCAAGGACACTCCCTCCAATTCTTACACCATAATACCTATATTCCTTTAATTTCTAAAGCTGAGTCCCAAATACTATCCCTTTTCTATTTTTTTGAATTTTTACATTTTTGTTTTAATTTTACTTAAATCATTACGACTTCTGCTAATATGCAAACTTCAAATTAAAATTTAATAAAAAGTTATGGAATTTCTCGAAGTAAATGCCGATCTCCATATACACTCGAGATACGCTCTCGGAGTATCGAAAAAAATGGAAATTCCTATACTCGCGGAGCAAGCGAAGCTGAAGGGAATCGATTTGCTCGCCACCGGAGATTGCCTCCATATAAAGTGGCTGAAGCATCTTAAGGAAAATTTGCAAGGCAGCGAGATTTTCGAGTGCAAAGGAACTAAATTCGTTCTCCAAGTTGAAGTACAGGATAAAAACAAAGTCCACCATATTATTTTGCTTCCTTCGTTTTCAAAAGCTTTAGAATTAAGGGAAAAATTTGCAAGATATTCAAAAAATATTGATTTAGACGGCAGACCATCTTTGGATTTGAGCGGTGAGGAAATCGCTGAGGAAGTTTTGGAATGCGAAGGATTAATAGGACCTGCACACGCTTTCACTCCGTATTTCGGTATTTACGCGCATTTCGATTCATTAAAAGATTGCTACGGTTCTTACGCAAGCAAACTTGCTTTTTTGGAACTTGGTTTATCGGCTGACTCGAAATTAGCAGATAAAATCTCGGAGCTCCACAAATTAACTTTTCTCTCAAACAGCGATTCCCATTCACCGTTTCCATTGCGATTAGCACGCGAATTTAACAGAATTAAGCTCGGGGATATAAATTTTAAAGAATTGAAAAAAGCTTTTTTTCAGGAAAGCGGAAGAAAGGTTGTTTTAAATGTTGGTTTTTATCCAGAGCACGGAAAATACTATTTAACGAGATGCAGGGATTGTTTGCTGTTTTATAAATTGGAAGATGCGAAAAAATTAAATTGGAAGTGCGCAAATTGCGGAGGTGTGATAAAGAAAGGCGTGAAAGATAGAATCGAGGAGATAAGTGATTGCAATGGAAACTCGAGAAGGGCAAGGTATATTCACATATATCCTTTAATGGAAATTATTGCCGTAGCTTATAATACGAGAAATTTCTATTCGAAAAAAATTTACGAGATTTGGAAGAAGTTTATCGATAAATTCGGAAGCGAAGTGAGAGTTCTCGTTGATGTTGAAGAAAAAGAGCTTGAGAAAGTTGATGAAAATGTTGCGAGATATATAAAAGCTTTCAGAAATGATGAAATTGAGCAAATCCCAGGAGGAGGAGGGGTTTACGGGAAATTGCTGCCTTTGGGTAAAAAGGCGAAGATAGAATTCTTCAAATACCGGCAGAAAAATTTGAAAGAATACTAAAGAATGCTTACGCAAGAGAGCGAAAATATAACACCGTTATGGATTGCAAATCAATCATCTCTTTTCTTGTTTTTCCACTTCTCCTTGGTTTTGCAATTTTGGTCCAAACACATATTAAACGCTCTCTTGCCTTTTCTGAAAACTCTCAAAATAGGGGTTCCGCAATGCTCACATATCTTACCTGTTTTTTCTATCCAGCAGTTTCTCGGCATCGGATAGGAGATTTTGCATCTTGGATAATTTGAGCAACCTATAAATCGAGAGCCATTTGGAAGAGCTATAAATTTCATCTTGCCGCCGCATTTGCAATCCCCTATCGTATTTTGCTCATCTCTCGTTTCTTCAATTGTCCTAGCCAAAGATTTTCCGATTTCTTCTTCATTTTCTCTAAATTTTCTGAAAAGCTCTGTTAGCAATTCTCTTGCCTCTTTCAAAACCATTTCCCTCTCCTTTTTTCCCTGCTCGACTTTTTCCATTTCCTTCTCGAACTTCGCTGTCAACTCTTCTGACAAAAACTCCGGAGCATATTTGCTTAATGTTTTCACAACATTCATCCCAAGTTTTGTAACTTTAATCTGCTTGCCTTCAATATAATTTCTGTCATAGAGGGTTTGAATTATTATGGCTCTCGTTGATTTGGTTCCCAAACCTTTTTTCTCAAGCTCTTTAACTAAAGATGCCTGACTGTATCTTGGGGGCGGCTGGGTTTCCTTTTCAATTAAATTTAATTTCTTTACCTTCAAAAATTCTCCTTTTCTGAACTCTGGAAGCTCGATTTCTTGGAGCTTCGCAAAAGGATATAACTTTAACCAATTTTCTTTTGTTGTTCTCGAACCAGTGCAGCTGAAATTGTAATCCTCTATGCGAGCCTTCACGCTTACTCCAACTCTCTGCGCTGGTTCTCCGAAAACCGCAAAAAACCTGTGTACAATAAGCTCGTATAATTTTTGCTCCTTGGAACTCAATTTCGTTTTCGGTAGCTCGCCCGTTGGGTGAATAGCTGGATGCGCTGGGTCGCTTTTCTTGCCTTCCCTCGGAACAAGCTTCTCGCCTAACAACATTTTTCCTATCTCGAATTTTTTTATTAATTTTGAAATAATCTCCCGATAATTTATCGAAGAAGGTAGTTTTTGAGAGCTCGTGCGAGGATAGGAAATTAAACCCGCGAGATACAACCTTTGAGCAATTGCTTGAGTTCTTGCTGGCGCGAAACCGAAAACTTTGTATGCTTCCATTTGCATTGTCGTTAAATCAAAAGGCACAGGCGGCAAAACCTTGTATTTCCTTTCTTTTATTTCCACTATTTCAGCGTTTTTATTTTCGCATCTCCTGAAAATTTCATCAGCTTCCTCTTTTTTCCAGATTTTATCAACTTCGTAATTAAAAGTAATCTCCTGAAACTCCTGTCTATCAGAGCTCTGCGTTGTGAAATTGAGCTGCCAATATGGTTTTGGTTTGAAGGATTCGATTTCCTTTTCTCTCTTTGCCAAAATTGCCAACGCTGGTCCCTGAACTCTTCCGGAGCTCAGCAAATAATATCTATTCGAAGCTGTTTTTATGGAAGATGTCATTGCCTTGGAGATGTTAACTCCGTAATAATAATCCAAATAATGCCTCGTTAACCCGGACTCGGCTAATCCAACATTATAGCCTTGTTTTTTATTTTCGAAAGCCTTTCGCAACTCCTCTTTAGTTAGGGTTGAAAATTCCATTCTGTAAACTTTTTTTCCGTTGCAGAGAAATCTGTAGATGTTGTATCCTATGACTTCTCCCTCAATATCCAAATCCGTTGCTATTGTTATATCATCAGAAAATTTGCTTAAATAGGAAAGCAACTCGTAAAAATTTTTGATAAATTTGTTTCTTCTGAACGATGGCTTCCATTCGAGCTCGAAATTCGGATAGTTTTTTCTTTTTTTATCTCTCAATGTGAAAATATGTCCAGCAGCCGGGGCTACGATAATTCCGTCTTTGGATTCGTAATACTCAACCGAAAATTTCTTTTTTTTCTCGTAATTACCTAAAATGGCATCTGCAATTTTTTTTGCCGCCTGTGGTTTCTCGGTGATTACGAGATGCACCATAAAAATAAAAATTATTAATTTAAGGTTGCACAAAAATTAAATCTCCAAGCTATAAGGTTGTATAAAATTGGAATTTTTGGGCTATAAAACGCAAATTATGGTCAAAAGAAAGGTTTAGTTTTAACTCTTAATGGCGAACGGATTTACTGAAAAGATATCGCTTCATTTTCCGATCATCTTCGCTATCTCGGATTTCCATGTCTCTCTGAGAAAGGTAGGAGGTACTATTTTGTCAATATATTTCCAAAGGTCTGCTATGCGTTTATCCATATTTTTGAACTCGATAAATTCCACCGAAGTTGCATCCACATTCGTTCTTTCCGTTTCTTTTAGGAAATTCACAATCCTCCTCAATGTTTTTCCTGTGTACATGCTATCGTCAAATATCAGAACATTTTTATCTTTGATTTTTTCTTTTAATTCGTATATTTCGAGAATCGAAGATTCCCTGTCTATTTTCGTGTTTTTAATGTGCGCTCCCTCTGAATAACCGGAATATTTGAGATACGCAATCTCTGGATTTTTGTTTTTAATTTCATTCTGAATAAAACCGATTATGAAAGGAAGCTCAATGCCGCTATCCAAAACACCTATCACGGTATCATATTCTCCAGAAACAAAATTTACCCTGTATCCGTGAATAAGCTCAGCTACCGGATTATCAAGCTGTCTTATTTTACTTCTGCATCTTTCTGGAAGCACTTCGCACGCGTCTTTCAATCTTTCTAAATTTTTCGAAATCTCTTTAATGTTCGGAGAATAATTCTCAATTGAAACGCACTTATAAAGCTCGCTGCAAATCTCGAAAACCGCGTTTTTTGTGTTTCTGTATTCATCCAAATTTCCCAAGAGAGAAATATCGGTGGTTGCATGTTTGTTCCATGCCAACAAAAAATGCAAACCGTAATTTCTGAGATAATCCAAAGAATTATATGTGTCCTCGAGATTTTCGGAGAGTTCCAATTTATTTAGGTATTCCTCCATTTTCCTGAAATAAGAATCCCTACTGAATTCTATATCCAAATACTTTCTTCTCTCGCATTCAAAATAATCTTTTCCTCTGTTTATTCCGAAAACTCCGTGGATTTTTGAAAAAAGATTGTTCGGGTCTCTAAGCTCTTTTTTAACTTCACTCCATTTTTTGCAGGGCCATCTGGATGCAAATAACGCAAGCTCCCTGTATTTTTCCGGCTCCAGAAGGGAATTTTTGGCTCCCATAAATATTATTATTGTTCAGTAATATATTTTTCACTTTAAGAAACCTATCCTCTTTCTCGATTTCTTTCTTTTTTCTCTCTCAATTTTTCTGTAGTATTTTTTCAATTTTTCCTCGGCTTTTTTTGCCTCTTTTCCGTTGTTTCCCACACCTATGGTTAAGCCAACCCCGACAACTATAGCTTTTTTAACATTTTCCAAACTTCTTTTAACAGCTTCATCAATTTTCGGAATAGAATTCAAAACAGCTTTCGGCATAGGCATTAAAGCTTCTTCCGGTTTCATTTTTATCGCTATCGCATCAACAGGAATATTTTTTTCAACAACAAAACTTTCAGCAAAAAAGCGCTCAGCCCCCCGCGGCCCCATCGCAAAACCAACGCCCTCCGCTATTGAACCTGTTTTTTCACCTTCCAGCTTTCCAGAGGCATCGATAGTTATTATTTTATCTATTTTGTTTTTGCTCGCGATTTTTCTTATCGCCTCATCTATATTACCAAGATTAGCTCCAGGACCATCGGCTTTAACAATAAACACCTCCTTCCCGTTAATTTTCTTTCTCGCATAAACTGTTTGCTCATCCAAACTCACAACCTTTTCGTTACCTATCAATTTTGCCGCATACAAAGCTCCTATCGAATCTCCAACCGGAATTCCATTTGTCAAAGCCGGCACAGACTGATACAAACCTTGCATTTGCCTATCTATGAACGGAAGCTGCATCTGCAAAATCATGCCTATCTGAAAATTTTTCGTTTGTTTTACAATCTCAATATAGTGCCTTACTAATTTCATTATTTGATACAATCCAATTGTATGAGTTAGAGCGGCTGATAAATTTTTTCTCTCATCCTTATTAATGTCAAAAGTTATATTATCCACAAAATATTCCAATTTTCTATCGTATCTCTTCGTAATATATCTTATCTTTTTTGCAATTCCGTAAGGATCAACTGAATCGGGTTCAACAACAAAATATTCCATCACTCTTGCAATGCTTTTTTTCAGCTCTTTCGGGCTGAGCTTTGTTTTTTTATCGATTTTCTTTATTATTATATTTTGGGCTTTCGATGTCATTTCCTCGTAGCTCTTAACTTTGGCGTTTAAAATTGCGAGAATTTGATAGAGCATCAATCTCGGAAATAAAAATATGAGTGCTATGAAAATTATCATCCCGATAAAATCGAATTGGAAGAGAGGCATAATATTTTTTAATTTTTTAAATAAGCTATGGCAGAAAATCTTGGTTTTCAATTTTGTCAGGCAAATATACATTTGCCGTAAATTCGATTTTCTTCGTAACCAAAGAATCGCTCTCCACCTTATAACCAAACTTCTCCAATCTTTTCAACTCTTCCTGCCATTCCTTTCTCTTAAACCAAGGATAATTTTTGAGCTCTTTAATTCTTTTATAATCGAGCTGATTCAATTTAATCCAATTCGTTTTCTGAATCCCGTATTTCTCTATATCTTTCGTTGTCAAACCCAAAAATTTTGCTCTCGGAACTCCAGCTTTTTCTGAGAAAAAAGCCAGCTTAATTGAACCTTGCTTATAAACAGAGTAAATATAAAAACCCCAAGGGTCTAAATCGGTGAAAACATAAACAGGGAGATTAAATTCTCTGTTCAACCTCGCAAGCAATCTCCTCGTTGACCTCGCTGCCTGTCCCTTGCCAGTAAGCAACAAACAATTGTGTTTATCCCAGAATTTTTCCTGATTCAATAGTTGCCAAACCTGATATTTCTCAACAACCAAAACGAATTTCGCGGATATTTCCTTTATCTGATAAAACTCTTCCTCTACTAAAGCCGGAATAGCTCCCCCACCGAGACCCATTTTCGTATAATCCAAAATATCTCCCGTCTTTTTATCGTACGCAACCATGGGACCAACGATATAACCATCTGGGACGGCAAACAAACCAAGTTGCTCTCTCAAAACATCCAAACTCACCTCTATATCCTCTATTATCGGATCGCTTTCTTTTTTCTGATCATCGAAAGTATTCTCGTTAGTCCCTGGAATTGTGTGCTTCAGCAAATAAAACAACTGTCTCGTACCTATAGCTGGCTGATTTTCCTCGAGATTCTTTTTAATTTGTGAAGCAACAAGCAAAGTTTGCATGAACTTCTTTGTTTGTCCCAGAGATAAAAAGCTTCTCTTCTCTTTTTTACTTCCCAATTTTATCAATCCGCTTTTTTCATCAAAGTACGCGTTGCTCAAAGTTCTCGAGATTAATTCCAAGCTAGGATTTTTACATTTTTTCAAATCCTCCAAAACTTTCCTTCCGAAATATTCTTCCAGCAGTTTCACCACGTTTTTCATAATCCTTCCTTCTCAATTAATTTCTTAATTAAATTTTCTATATAAGCTCTATCTTCCTTTGTTAGCTCGGCCAAGGCATTCGCAACCTCCACACCGTATTTTGTAAATATTTTAATCCTTCTTTCCCTCGCGTACCTTCTCTGCTGCGCTGAAAGATATCTGCTCAACTTTCTTCCAACATCCAGCAGAGCCAGTTTTATTTCCTTTATAATCTCCGGGTAACTTGCTATCGCCTGCTTGCCCTCAGATATAAACGGAACCCATACAGATGCTATATGAACAAGCAATACCATAGGAGCCATCGGCAAACTCCCCAAAGAATGCGACACCCCGTATCTTCGCCATTGGGTATTCGCGACAGCTTTATAAATTGCGCATTCCGATTGCTGATACATCATCGGAACTTTGTTAGCGTATCTAATTAAAGTAATGTTCTGGTCGCTCGGTAGGGAGCTCGAGTAAAGCAATCCGACTTCAACTTGAAAAGGTATGGCTCTGTAAACTGCGACAGGTCTTGTGTAGGCGGTAACGAAATCCGCTTGATATTCCTTGCTCAAACCTTTTATTATATTGTCTTCTCCTATAGGCGATAGGCAATCGGTTGGAGGCCTTTGCAATTTCACGGATTGCATAGCCTTCAGCAATCTTTCTGCATCCTTCCGAGTAATCTCGCTCGGCTTTGTGGAAGGCTTTAATTTTGCCAATTTGCAAATCTCCTTCGCTCCCGTAGCGCCAACTTTAGAAAAATCGTTCATAAGGAAGTTGTACAGTGTTTTCGATTTTGTTCTCGAGAGCATTTTTATCAGGGTACCTAATTCAATCCCGTGGGGATGCGGTTTAATGGCTTTCGGCATTTTTGGCAAATCTTCGGAAGCTCTCTTAAATACATGTCTCTTACCTTCCGGGTCAACATAAACAATCTTCGCGTGCGGATTTGCGATGGAAGTATATTTCAGAAAATCTTCCACTCCTTTGCTCTTTCTGTAGCTTCCTCTCAATTTTAGAGTTATTTTTACCCCGTGTTCTTTTGTGGTTTCGAGAATTTTTTCATCCTCTATTATCGGCAAATTTTTTGTTGTGTCGATATACAATTTGCAAGAATAATGCTGACCGTTTTTAACTTTCGACTCAATTATCGCTGGCTCTCCTGTTGTTAATTGGGAATATAAAATAGAAGCCGAAATACCAATGCCTTGCTGACCGCGACTTTGAATACCTTCCTCTCCGAGAGACCTAAATTTAGAGCCGAAAAGCAATCTTCCAAATACCTCCTTCACATACTTTCTCTCTATTCCTGGACCATTGTCCTCTATCGTTACCTCGTAAATGTCGTCTCTCAAATTTTTTACCCTAACGAAAATCTCTGGCAAAATTCGAGCTTCTTCACATGCATCAATCGAATTGTCTACTCCCTCTTTCACAACTGTAAGCAAAGCTTTGGCTGGGTTATCGAAGCCCAACAAATGCCTGTTTTTTTCGAAAAATTCGGAAACTGCAACTTCTCTGTATTTGACCATAAAATAAAATAAAAATTAAAGATATGCGCCGCAGATTATTGCATCAATTATAAAAAATTACGAAAGTTTTTATTGATTCCCCGAAATTTATTCTTGATTTGTAAGCTGCCAATTGCTCTATCTTTTTAGATATCTAAAAAAGATACACAAGAGCTAAAGTAATCGGGAACACCATGGTAAATCTAACTCCTTCCTGAATTTCAACAAATTTCCTCTCTTTTCTCAATTTTTCTATTTCTTCTTTTGTCAACCCAACAATTTCCCTTCCGGCAATC
>Ga0190309_1000064_pt1 | contig 36984 bp, 41 predicted proteins | sample 48700767_MG_FD_161656 | JGI IMG/M metagenome (GOLD analysis project Ga0190309, IMG submission 161656) | Hydrothermal vent sediment bacterial communities from Southern Trench, Guaymas Basin, Mexico - 4870-07-6-7_MG | ecosystem: Environmental > Aquatic > Marine > Hydrothermal vents > Sediment ... | reverse complement strand
TTTCTCTTAATATCTGCATTGATTTATGTTACGTATTTATTGCTTCTGGCCTCGGGTGTTGTTGGAAGCTATATGGATTTTATAGGATTTTTAGTTCAGATATTTGCCGAAACATTTCTGCCAGTAACAAAAGCAAAAATAGCATAGCAAACCTATAAAGCTAAGAGAGGTGATGGAAATGTAAGTTTCCGAAGTACTACTATAGGAGACCATTCAATAAATGGCAATTACTCTACTAATATGTTTCACTCTTATTTGAGTTTAGCGAGCAGGATGATTAAGCCATATACTTCTCATCATTGCATAGTATGTGCCACGCTCTTACGTCTTCCTACTGAGAGAATAAAAAGAATTCATATACAGGTTTAAAAATATATTCTTAAATTGCCTTTAGTATAAGTATATGATAAAATATGTTATGTTGAAGAATGCTTTATATGATTTTCTTAGAGAAAAAGGTATTTCATTAAATGATATACTTGATGCTATGGACGAAGATCCAATAGGATTAGAGGAAAGTCTTTTAAAGAGAATAAATATATCTAGGGATGATGTGCTGAAGATAATTAGAAATTATACCGCACGACAATTAAATCTACTTATATTCGTAATACAAGTATTTTATCTATCAAATTATAGTGGAATGTATAAGAATCGAATGATAATACCTCTTAAAGATGAAGTAATAGGTTTTAATGGAAAGATTACAAAAAATGGATTAAGAAAAATAATAAGGGCATTGGGATTAAAACCTAGATGGCTTATATAAGTGTTTTAAAGTAACATTCTTTTCATTTTTCTACCAATTTCTTCATATCTTTTAATATCTTCTTTAGATACACTGGGAGTAATTACCTTTAATGCCGCTTGAAAATGTTTCATAGAAACCTTAGTTGGTTTACCGGCTTCCCGTAAAGCTGTCATAGCAGCCTCTCTACATACAGCAGCTATATCTGCTCCTGTATATCCTTCAGTAATTCTCGCTAATTCGTGAAGATCTACATCTTCCGATAAAGGCATATGACGTGTATGTACCTTAAATATCTCATATCTAGCCTTCTCATCGGGTGCAGGAACATAGAGAATTCTATCAAACCTACCAGGTCTCAGAAGCGCCGGATCCAATATGTCTGGTCTATTTGTAGCTGCAAGAATAACTACGCCCTTTAAAAGCACCAGCCCATCCATCTCAGTTAAAAGTTGATTTACAATTCTATCTGTTACACCCGAATCTCCATATCTATATCCTCTAGCTGGAGCTATTGCATCTATTTCATCAAAGAATACAACACAGGGAGCTGCTTGCCTAGCTTTTCTAAATATTTTTCTAACAGCTTTTTCGGACTCTCCGACCCATTTACTTAATATTTCTGGACCTTTAACACTAATAAAATTGGCTTCACTTTCGGTTGCAACGGCTTTAGCAAGCAAAGTCTTACCACAACCCGGAGGACCATAAAGCAAAACACCCTTAGGAGGCTCTATACCCATCTCCTCGAAATATTCTGGATGCTCTATTGGTAACTCCACAGCTTCCCTTAGTTCCTGCTTAATCTTGTCTAGACCACCTATATCCTCCCATTTTACCTCAGGAATTTCTATATAAACTTCTCTTAAAGCAGATGGTTGTATATCTTTAAGAGCTTCTAGAAAATCCTCTCTGGTAACAGTTAGATTTTCTAAAATTTCAGCAGGTATAGTTTCCTTTTCTAAATCAATTTTAGGAAGAATTCTTCTAAGTCTATGCATAGCAGCCTCTCTACATAATGCTGCTATATCCGCTCCCGTAAATCCATGAGTTAGTTCAGCTATCTCATTAAGATCAACGTCTTTTGATAATGGCATATTTCTTGTATGCACCTGTAATATCTCTTTTCTGGCACGTTTGTCTGGTACTCCTATCTCTATTTCTCTATCAAATCTACCCGGCCTTCTAAGCGCAGGATCAACAGCCTCAGGCCTATTAGTAGCACCAATAACAATAACATCACCCCTAGCCTCCAAGCCATCCATCAAAGCAAGCAACTGTGCAACAACTCTTTTCTCAACCTCACCCGTAACCTCCTCCCTCTTAGGAGCAACAGCATCAATCTCATCAATAAATATAATTGCAGGAGCATTCTCCTGAGCCTCCTTAAAAACCTCCCGCAACCTAGCCTCAGACTCACCATAAAACTTACTCATAATCTCAGGACCATTAATAGCAATAAAATAAGCCTCTGTCTCATTTGCAACGGCTTTAGCAAGCAAAGTCTTACCACAACCCGGAGGACCATAAAGCAAAATACCCTTAGGAGGCTCTATGCCAAGACGCTTAAATAACTCTGGATGCTTCAATGGAAGCTCGATCATCTCCCTAATCTTCTGCTTAGCCTCCTCCAAATCACCAATATCCTCATAAGAAACACGAGGAATATATACTTCTCCACTTACTGGTTTTTCCTTCAATACTATCTCAGTTGTAGAAGATACATATACATGGGGATAGGGTTGTGTCGATATTACTGACAAATTTAATGCCATATTAAATACAGGTATTACAATGATATCCCCTCTTGTTAAAGGTTTTCCTTCTAAGTGTCTTCTAATATATTCTCTAAAGTCGGGTCCAAATCTTATTGGCTCACTTGGCGCTAAAACTACTTTTGATGCGGGTCTTACTATAGCTTTTCTAATTTCTACGCTATCACCGATAGATACGCCAGCATTTCTTCTAACATAACCATCTATTCTAATAGCCTTTAATCCCTCATCTTCAGGATACGCTGGCCATGCTATCGCAACAGTTCTTTTTTTACCAACTATTTCTATAAAGTCTCCCTCTATTATTCCAAGTGCCTTCATACTGGCTCTATCAATTCTAGCTATACCTCTACCTACATCACGCTGTCTCGCCTCTAATACACGCAATACAATACTTTTTAGAGACATAAATACACCATAATTTAATTTTAATTCATTGAGTTAAAATTAGCATAGTAATTAATTAAGTTATTGTTATGGCTAGCTATGCTGTTATTTCTACGATATCTCTATCTTGAAGAACAAAATTTTTTCCTACTCTCTGTGGATTAAACATAAATCTCTTACTCCATACTCTCGCATATCTAAAGTTCTTATAAAGTCTTGTATGAATTAATTTTGCTACATCAATTACTGTAACTCCGCTTTTTACTACTAATGGTTTTTTAATAACCTCTCTTCCAGGAGGTTTCGTATATATTCTTATTAAATTTAACTCTCTTCTTAGTGTCTCACCAATAATATTTAAATTGATATCTTTATTAATACATGATCCGGAGAAAAAGTTTACCTCATAATCTAGTTCTCTTAGAAATATTTTAATTGTTTTTTCATCCCAGTATAAGTCTTTCTTATTTAGAAAAATAATGGTTGGCTTATATATTTTTTTAGATATTATTGCTCTCTCTATCTCAGAGAGAGATGCTTCTCCATTTATCCTAAGAGTACACGAAGTATATCCAAAATCTATTAACATTTTTCTGACATCATTTTCAGACCCATCCTTTATTCTGCCGATAATTGTTATTCCACCCTCTCTTCTCTTTTCAAGTTTAATTTTAGAAAAAGATTTAGACAGAGATATATTTGCTTCACTAAGATTTTTTAATAATGATTTTAGTTGATATAGAGGATCCCAGCTTAAATCGATCATCAACATTATTGCGTCAGCATTCCTAGCTAGTGCAAGAACTTTAGATGTCCATTCCAACTCTTTATCAGATAATGCAGGAGCCTCGATGAACTGAAAAACTATATCATTAATTTTTGATGTACCTGGGATAGGTATACGAGTAGTATATGGTGTTGGAGAAATAGAAGGGTTCGCGTTACTAACTAATCTCAAAAAGCTACTTTTACCAGAATTAGTAAATCCAAGTAAAACTACTTGGACATCCCCCTCCTTTTCTATAAAAAATCTTTCACCTTTATGAATCTTCTTTCTCTTTGATTCAAGTAATTCTCTCCTAAGTGATGCTATCTGCCTTCTAACTTGTGATACCAGCTTCTCTGTTCCTTTATGTCTGGGAACTGATGATAAAAAGTCTTCTAAAGCCTTAATTTTCTCTTGAATTGTTCTGGCCTCAGAAACTCTCTTCCATTTAGCTCTGGCTTCAGCTGGTAGGTTTGCAGGCATTGTTATCTAATATTAATAATTTTATAACAGATTTAAATAAATTTAAGCATAGATATCGAGTGTGGAAGGATGAATAATGTATGTAAGTTTTATGTTGAGACGGCAAGAGGCCGTAGATGTGTTCTATTAGATTATAAAGAATGGAGAATACGAAGAAATAAATTAGTAAATATGTGTGAAAATGGAGGTAGTGGTTGTACAATTTTATCTAAATATTTTCGAATGACTTCTAGAAGCACTAAAATGAAATCAGGTTTGATATAAATGAATGAAAAAATATTCAATACTTTATCTGTAATAATTATTCCATTTATAACCTTGATTACGATTTATCTATATTATATGTATGGTGTAGATTTATTTTCTCTTGGAATGATATTTATATTTACATTTCTCTTAAATGTTTTTAAGCAAATTCCCTCTGTAAATAAAAATAATTTTTTATCTCAATTACATATAGCCTTAGTATTTACTTCAAGTTTTTCCTCAATTTATATAGTATATATGATGAATAAAGAAAAATTAGTAACAGGTCTAAATATTGGTGGAATAATATTTCTAGTAATAGCCTTTTTTCTACTCACGCTATCAATAACTTTAATTCAGTATCCATCTCTAGTGATAATTGAGAAACTTAGATATCCATCAGCTATATTGCTTAAAGTAGATAATGAAAATTCATATGGATATTTTATCATAGGCATTATAGTTGGATTCATATCTTTTCTAATAGATTTTTACTTAAAGATACATAGCGTTTCCTATTATATAACTACTATATTATTGCTAATATACTCCTCAATAGACTTTATTTTATCTGGAATAGTATTATTTATACCATATCTATTTCTAGAAAAATTTTTTCCAGAAATATCTTTTTCAGAAAAAGTTTCATATAACTTTTTCTCGGGAGTTTTTTTAGGCTATCTCTTTATAGCATTACTTTATATGCTTTTCTTCAGGAAAAAATATGGCGAAATATTAAGGCATGTAGAGAAAAAATTTCTTAGGTGGGAAATAAGTATATCGCTATTAGCTGGCTTATTAATATATATTCTGAGTTTTTTTATGCTTACAAGGGATTTAAGAACATTATTCTATTCCCTTTTAAGTCTATTTTTTATAACGATTGCATCTCTTATTGCATGTAGAATAGCGGGAGAAATTTCTATATTCATATTTTTAAGGTCCCCGATACTTTATATATCAAATATAGTATTTTTAGTTGCTATATTTTTAAATACTATAATAGGTTTATTTCAACCCCTAATTATTTTCTCCTCCCAATCATTTAAAATATTAACTATATATGTTATTTTCATTTTTATAACATTTCTATCAGCGTTCATTATGGAATCAGTTAAAATTTTAGAAAGAGAAGAGGAAAAACATACATTATTGACCTATACTTTGACAATAGTAGTCACCATATTTGTATCTATTTTAAGTAGTATATTGTTCACGACTCAGGGATTTCACCCGCATATAAAGGAAAAAATGGCATTTGATCAAATATTAGAGACATTGAAAGCCGTTCCCAAAGTAAGTTTGGGAAAACTATTATCATCAAAAATATTTTTAATATCATTTTTCTCAATAATCTTTATGCAGACATTGAAAATATTCTACTATAAGTTTCCAATAAATATTACATCTTTACTAGCTATATTCATAGTGGGTAGGGATCTCTGGATTATATATATATTTACATTTATAATCAAATATATTCTTCTAAAAACTCTTAAAAGCGAAATCGAGATAAAAGGAAATTTAAAATCTTTTCTCTATGCTTTAATTATATTAAGAATAATTGAAGCATTTTTAATAAAATAATATATGGGAGAAATATGGAGACCATTTAATATTTGCAATCACATATATTTGTGATAAAGCTTTTTAATCCTCCTCGTAGTATCTTTACCATTAACTTTCTTCGCACTACGAAGTTATATTTAAGGGTTAAAATATTATATATTGTATTATTAACCTATTTCAAAACGATTTGTTAAATAATATATATTATTAAAGGACTTCCTGATTTTCAATCTTCTATAATATGGTATAAAATATCTTATTTACTTTATTATCAATCAAGTTTATAAACCTCTACTCCAAAAGAATAAAAAGAACAAAAAACTTAATTGCCCTAAAGCATAAATACCAATTGTAGGTGTGAATAATGCGGCAATTTACATCAGCTATACTTGTAATATTAATACTTCTCAACATATATTGCTTCATGATAGGTGGCGCTGAGATAAACAGGTTTTTTGCATTATCATTCAATTGTTTTCAAATCAATTATCATATAATATTAATGAAAGATGATTATCCAAAAATTCAAGTTACTGCCATGAATGTTCCTTCTAAGGAAATGATCTTTAAATTTAGAACACGTGGGAGCTTCTTAGGGACGCTGAGAAGCCTGAAAGGAATATTTAAGATATTTAGTACAAAAACTTTTAAGGGAGACTATTTAACATGGAATTGGATAAGTACCAATGAAATATCAATAAATAATGGTCCCTATAAAAACTTCATTATAGAGTATTTAGTTAATGCTTCAAATTTAGAACATGTGACTTTTAGAAAAGGAAGGGTATTTTTTATCGCTGGAGACATATTCTTGCTGCCCAAAGATAGACCAATAAAAATTACCGTTAATTTTTCTCTACCAAGTGGAATAACGGTATTTTCCTCATTACCTAAAGAAAATAACAAGTTTATTGCTACAACCGATCTCTGGGGAGACATAATATATGATTTCCAAAAGGCTTATTTTATCGGTGGTAGAACAATCTTTCATTTAGAATACCAAACGGAATGGGGAGATAAATACATCTACATATGGTTTTATAAAGATGCTATTGATCAAGCGTGGCTTCCATCATATGGGCTTACGCCTTGGGAAGAAGCGGAGAAATATATGAAAACTACTGAACTATTTGCTAAATATTATAGGAAAATTATCGGGCCATTACCAAAACATATTGTACTGTTTACTAACACTATAACCATTAATGGAATACCAGTAATTAACAATGTAGACTGGTTTCATCATATGCAAATATGGCCTAAATTTTCAGAACCAGAGATTGTCCATCATCTTTTTCATCAGTATAGTTTCTGGATATCCCAAAGTAAACTAAGTTTTTGGGAGCCACCTACACCAGTAGGAAGTTTTTTAAGTGAAGGAATAACTACATATTATGAACAGTTAATCCCAACCTTACTTTTAAATGATCCACATTATTTTGGAAAAATTTTCGAATTCTTTGTTTTAAATGAAAGAGGTAAGAGGTTCAATATAGAAGACAATGTTTATCATATTAGTTACAATGTTGGAGCTCTTAAAGTATATTTACTTAATAAATATATTCGGGAGAAAACAAACGATGTAAAAAATTTGGATAGTTTTGTTAGGGAATTATGGAATTATGTGAAGGATAATAAAAAACCACAACAAATAACTGATGATGAAATCATAGACATATTTAGAAAAGTAGTTAATGATACAAGGGATACATATATCCTAGATCTAACATATAAGAAAGATTTTGACGTTAAAGACTTTGTTGAGCTTCTACCTTACTTTAAAAGCTATATGAATTGGATGGCGAATAAATATTTCTGGAATAACAAATTACTATTTTTATGCTTTTTAGATATAGTGGCGGTAAAGGGTAATGAATGGCCCCATTACGCAACATATCCCCATAACATACTTTGGTATAGAAATGAAGCACTTATTCCCTTTAAAGAATATCTCACTAATTTAGGTAAAAATGATTTTACTAAGGAAGATATAATTGATGCTTTGAACCACGTTACTAAGAAAGATCATTCTGGATTTTTTAAATTCTGGAATTCTCTAGACATAGAATTAGATCCTAACTTTATCAAACCATTAAGTAAATGGGATCCTAATGAAATAACCGAAGACAGTCTTGTAACTGCTCCCTGGGAATGCGTAGGGCTCTTAGAGACAGAACATTATTTAGCAGGTTTTCCTCAAAAGGCTAAAGCTGTTCTCGACTATCCAGATAGTGATGGAAAAATAGTCATAGAGGTACAAGCTATCAGTTTCCACAAATATCTTCATGACAATCAAGCAAAACAAACGTTAAGTGGTGCTAACGTTTCATTGCTACGTTTAGCACGGTATAAGTACAGAAACTTATTTGTGACTTCAGTTTTCTTTAAGGTGGAAACTAATGATATAAATCGCCAAGTATATAATTTCTCCTTAACTCTTCCTTCTTCTTCATTTTACTTGAAATTCAGGGTCTATAATGATCCTATTCATAGTAAGGATCCTATTGGGAACCTGTACTGGATTTCCTCAATAGAACCAATAAAGTTCAGTATAAATGCAGTCGGCAATTACATTACTTTACCAGATACGTACTTGGAAAATGAGTCGTACCTTATTAAATTTTCTAACATAGAACTACACTGTAACCCTAAAGATGCCATAAATATATTCAATTTATTTCTAAAAAGCGCTATCAACGTTTCTAAATTTAAAAATATGAGGATAGAGATAATGCTTTATGATAAGTTTGGCTTCCTCAGAGGCATAAAGTATATACCTGTTACTAATTTAACGAAAGATTTTCGATTCTATTTAAATTATTATTTAACATACTTAAAAAATAAGGCTCAAAAGACCTTAAAAACAAGATTTCGTATAGTTATTAAAGTAGGGCTGTTCTCGTGCTATCTATCTTTCTACCCTGTTTAACGACCTCATAGTCACTAGATTTTATAATTGACAAGAAAATAATCCAGCGATTCAAATACTTTCATTTAACATAATAACTTTAATTAGATTATTCTCCAGTATTATCACCGAAACTGCTCATTAGAATTAACAATGAAATAAATCTAATTTATTAATTTTCCCTTCAAATAGAAGATGTCTCAGTCCCCTTGTGTAGGATGTTTTAATTTTGTTAATGTCTAATTGTCTTATGTAATAAGAGATAATTGCTGAGAAATACTTCTAATATTATTCTTTATTTTCAAATGGATGATTAATTTAATTATAAACGAAGTTAAAAATGTTAAACTAAAAATTGGTTACGTGAAAACTAAAGATATAGCATAACGGATTAATAATGAACTAAAAAGAGGAGAGATCCTATTAACTCTAAAAATAATATCAAAAGAAATTGAAAAAGAAAAACAAATTTCAATAACAAAAACCCATTCATACAAGTTGACCTTGCCATCGTTGTATGAAATTTTGAATTCGCCTTTAAAAAAGGTTATATATGGTTCTTAACTATTTCAAATATGGAGAATTGAAATGATTAGACCAAAAAAATAGAATACTTGGGCAAAAGGATAGGAATAGTAGGGAAGGGGGGAGTGGAAAAGCACCGTTACAGTCTTATTGGCTAAAGCTCTCAGAAAACATGGATATAATGTTTGTGTATTAGATGCTGATTCAACCAATATAGGGCTTCATCAAGCATTGGGAATAGAAAAACTCCCTGCATCTCTTATAGATTATTTTGGAGGGACTGTGTTTAGCGGAGGGTTAGTAACTTGTCCGGTAGACGATCCTACCCCTTTGCTTGGAGCTGAAATTTTTTAGACAAGCTTCCCCATAAATATTATACTCAAAATCAAGAGGGGATATTCTTCCTAGTAGCGGGGAAGATAGGAGATAAGAGGCCGGGAGCAGGATGTGATGGTCCCATATCTAGAATAACTAGAGATTTAAAAATATATGGGATTGGAAATTATCCTATGACTTTAATAGATCTTAAAGCAGGTTTGGAGGATCCTGCTAGAGGAGTGATCACTAGTTTAGATTTGGTGATTGTAGTGGTAGATCCCACTAATGCTTCTATTCAAATAGCAGTGGATATAAAAAATATGGTTGATCAAATAAAGGCTGGAAAATTGCCCGCCACTAAACATTTGGAAGACCCCAAACTTGTTGAGATGGCAAATAAAATATTCAGAGAAGCTAAAATCAAAAATGTTTTAGTAATATTGAATAAAATCAAGAATAGGGAGATAGAAAGTTATGTGAAAAGAGAACTAAAAAAGAAAGGGATAGAGCCGATAGGAACGATCTATGAAGATCCCACAATTTCTTTATCTTGGCTAAAAGGACAACCTCTTGAGAATGTTAAGGCTGAGATAGAAGTAGAAAAGTTGGTTAAACGACTAGAAGAGATGAGTATATGAGTAAAAGATTAATAATGAATATTTGGGAAATCTTCGGATTTATTTCAAAATCCTTGTCTCACTCCGCTTCATTCATATACTCACTAATACTCTATCCAAATCTTGCAAGCAACGGCTTCGCATAGCTCTATATATTAAGTAAATGTAAAAATATTTGGTGTATAGGAATATGAAAATTGATGAATTAAATAAAATGATAAAAACATGTAAGAAATGCATATTATCTAAAACGAGAACGAATGCTATCTGTGGAGAGGGGAATTTGAATGCAAAGATTATGTTAATTGCCCAGGCACCAGGGGTAGAAGAAGATAAAAGGGGAAGAATGTTTGTCGGTCCTTCAGGGAAAGTATTAGACGAACTATTAAGTAAAGTGGGAATTAGTAGGAGAGAAATTTACATGACAAATCTGATTAAATGCATGCTTCCAAAATATAGGAAACCCAAGCAAGATGAAATTAAAGCATGTAGTCCCTACCTAGATAAGGAGATCGAATTGATAAACCCCAAAATATTAGTTCCTTTAGGTTACTATGCTACTCACTACATTTTTCAGAAATATAACCTTCAATTACATGCAAAAGAAAAATTTTCCTCAGTCTATGGTAAACTCTTCCTAGCTGGAGATAAAAAGATACTACCCTTACATCATCCAGCCACACTTCTTTATAACCCAAACCTTAAGCAAGATTTAATAAAAAGTTATAGAAAATTATATGTATTAAGTAAAAACTGTAAATGGTATCCTGTATGTCCGATGAGGAAATTTTATATGGAAGGAAAATTAGATAAAATGTGGATAGAATTGTATTGTAAGGGAGATTGGAAAAGTTGTGTCCGCTATCAGATGGAAGAGAGAGGTGAACCTCATCCAGATTGGATGCTTCCAGATGGAACTTTAGATGAAAAATTACATAAGGAGGTGGAAAAATGAAAATTACAATCATTTACGATAATACTGCATTCAGAAAAGATCTTCAAGCCGACTGGGGATTTTCTGCTCTAGTAGAAGTTAATAGAAGAAAAATCCTTTTCGATACTGGAGCGAATGGAAACATTCTGCTTTCAAATATGCAGAAACTTAAAATCGATCCAAAAGAAATAGAAGATGTTTTTATCTCCCATCCTCACTGGGATCATATAGGCGGCCTTTCATCCTTTCTCCGCTTAAATAATCAAGTAAAACTCTGGATTCCATCCTATTTCCCTGAAGCAAGAAATGCAAGGGAAATCATCGAAGTGAAAAAGCCTACAAAGCTTTACGAAGAAATTTACTCCACAGGTGAGCTAGAAGGAATAGAACAATCGCTCTGCGTTAAGACAGAAAAGGGTATTGTAATCATAGCAGGATGCTCCCATCCAAGAATGGAGCATATTATACAAGTAGCTTCTCAATTTGGCAAGGTCTATGGTATTATAGGAGGTTTACATGGAACTAGACCTGAATCCTTGAAGAACTTGGATTTAATTTGTCCAACTCATTGTACCCAATTTAAGTCGGAGATAAATGCTTTCTATCCAGAGAAATATGTTGAAGGAGGAGCAGGAAGAGTAATTGAGATTTGAATAACATAAATCTTAAAATCTTTTAAGAAAACTCGGGAAATATATACTAAATGAAGATACACGGGAAATGCTTGGACCATGCTCAGGAAATAAAAACAAATACGTCACCACAATAATATATACAAAATTTACAATTAATATACAATAATTTCAAGTTTTCTCTGAGCTCTTAAAATTCTTCCTATTGTCTTTCCTATCTTTTTATAACGCTTCTATGAAGTTCTCTTCACTTTAATTTTTAGTAAGCTCTTAAAGCTTAGTGAAAGAGAGCGAATTATAAGGGTCTCCAAAAAACTATATATTTAATTTTAGTATTAATTATAATAATTATGGTGACGTATTTGAACAAATATATTGTATATTATCGATAATATTATACTATTATTTTCTAAGCTCTAGTGAAGGAGAGAAATATGTGTTAATAGCATTAGAGGTTCAGGATAATATTGGAGGAAGGATGAAGCCGGAATCCGGAATACATTTATACGACTATAGTAGTGTAAATATAACTTTTAAAGCTTTTCCGGAGAAAGATTATATATTTTTATATTGGCTTGTAAATGGATCTAATAAGGAAGGTTGATGAAAACCCATTAAGACTTGTATTGAATGGAAATACTACAATTAAACCATTTTTTAAGAGAATATATTTCTATGTTCAATTGGATAGTAATGGTACATTATTTCTAAATGGCTCTAGAATAGATACTTTGTATGAATATAATTAAATTATTGGGCTATATTGAGAGGATCGGGGATAGAGGTATATCTCCAACAAGGATATCTAGGAATACAAGGTATGTTGAGAAAGTTATCAATATTCTAAGAAAATATGATTTGATAGAAATACATGGCAATAGATATAGATACATATATCTAAATGAGAGAAGGCTAAAACTATACAATCTTCTTAGACAAGTAGAGCTAATCCTAAGCGAAGGTGGAGAGATAAAGTTGGAAAAAATTTCTGATAAAAAATTTATCTCTAAAAAAGAATATGCTCCAGAAATACTCATCCAATCACCGAGCTTTCTAAGAGAAAATCCATGGCTAACAATACTATCAAAAAGGGGTAGAGAATGAGGCTGAAGTATAAACTTTTCTCTAAATTGCATCTACAGTTATTTTATGAGGAGGAGGCTAGAAGGCTCGGAATATTAGATGAATGGAGAGAGGCAAAAAAGACAATTGTATTATTTAAACCCATAGTAGCAAAATATGTTGGATACGAATACCATATTCCCTATGGATTAAATTATGTGAATTTTTATCCAAACATATATCCCGAGCCAATCATCGTAAATGATTCACTTCAAGATGAAAAATTCATAGAATATCTGTTGCTAGAAATTCCAAGAATACTGGGAAAACAAAGGAAACCTATAATGGTTGATATAGTTGATAAGTTTTCAAAAAATATTAACTCTGGATATAAGTATTCATTCAATATTCTAGAGAGAATAGGTTATGTATTCAAAATACCTGTGATAGTGATAGGAGACGACAATATAGCTAAAATATATGATAAATGGAGAAGTATGGTTGTAAAGATTGAGAATAAACTCTATTGGGTGTTATAGATGCAGACCATAGACGAATTGAATAAGTATGGAATAGGAAAAATGACCATAAATTTGTTGAAGAAAAAGCTTGGGATAAAATATGTCAGAGAACTCAGTCTATATAATGCAGAAGAATTAGAAGCATATACAGGAATAAGAGTCGATAGGGCTGAAAAAATACTTAGGATTGCAAGGGAGTTGACAGATAGAGTCAAAATATCTCTGGTAGATGTATTGTTAGATGGAGGAATTTGGAGTAAAGAAATTGTAGAGTTTGCTGGTGAATTTGGTTCAGGAAAGACACAGCTATGCCATCAACTGGCAGTTACTGTTCAACTGCCTCTTGACAAGGATGGTTTATCTTCTTCATGTCCCTACATAGATACAGAGGGAACTTTTAGTCCATCTAGAATTAAAAATATTGGTAGAAGATTTGGGGTTGAAAATCCTTTGTCTAACATTTTTTATGTTAGACCTATTACTGTCGGCGATTTAGAAGATATAGTAATAAAAAATATTCAAGTATTACTGAGAGAAAAAGGTGTTAGACTAATCATAATAGATAGTATTATTGCACTTTATAGATCACAGTTTAAGGGAATAGAGTACCTCGCTAGAAGGCAACAGAAAATTAACTATGTTTTAGAATGGCTAAAGGGATATAGTCAGATATACAATATTGCAGTAGTCTATACAAACCAGATATTAACACAACCCATTCCATTCGGAGTCGCATTAAAGGTGCCGGCTGGAGGAAATATAATAGCACATGCTGCCACACATCGATTCTTTCTCAAAAACGAAAAGACTTTATTTTAATAGAATGCTTAGATTCCCCCCGAATTGAGAAGGGAGCCACAGCACAGTTTACAATAAACAGGGAGGGATGCATAGATCATCAACCCTAGAAGCTATTTTCCCTCTTCTTCTCATTCCTTATCAAAGGTGCTGTGAATCATGAGAGCACCTTTGATAAATCATCACAACAAATTTATCAAAGACTTTACTAATCAATAACCCCCATTTTAATATGTTATTATAATTTAAAATAAATTCATTACATTATGATAAAGACTTTATTGGTGAAAACTATATTTGTTGGGGCCCGTAGCCTAGAATGGATCATGGCGATGGCCTTCGGAGTAAAACGATGAAAGCCATAGGTCGTGGGTTCAAATCCCACCGGGCCCGTTAAATAAAGTATTTTATTCTGGATTTATCTTAATGTAGTGGGATTAAAAATGAAAATAAATTTTCCAATAATTTTAAAAATATGAGAAAAAAGATAATTTTCATAGAGAACCCCTCTCCTCAGATATTTTTAGAAAACTTTAGAAAGGAGTTGGGAAAAAATAATGTTTTGATTATTATTGGTGAGTGTAGAATAGAATATAGAGGGAGGGCAAGCTCAGAATTAGGTTATGGAGAAAGACTTATAATCATAAAAAAGGATAAGTCAATTATAGTGCATCGACCAACTGGATATGAACCCGTAAATTGGCAACCAAGTCAGTGTTTTTATAAAACTAGGATTGTTGATTCAGAAATACTGATTGAAGCAATTAGGCAGCGTCCCTTTGAAATATTAAAAATATTTTTCAAAAAAGTTTTCATAATGATTTCAGCTTATATCATTGATGAAAGTATATTCAAACTACATGGAGATGAGGAAGATATGAGACAAGCATTAGTATTAAATCCTCAGCTTATAGAAGATAATTTTAAGGTACTAGAAATAGAAAAAGAAATAGACGGAAATTATGTTGATATATATGGTATAGATAAAGATGCTAAGCCAACCTTAATTGAAATAAAGAAAAATACAGCTGGGAAAAATGCAGTACTACAATTATATAGATATATGATGCTTTATAGAAAGAAATATGGGAGAAATGTTAGGGGAATTATCGTTGCACCTAAATTGAAGATAAACGCATTAAAATTAGCTAAAAATTTAGGAATAGAATTTAAAAGATTTAATGCAAAACTCGCTAAAAAATATTTGTCTAAATGATTCTCTCCAATATTTCTATTAATACTTTTAAGTCTTCTGAAAATACCGTTATATTAGAACTTATGGCAACCTCAAGACTTTTAGGATTATATGCTATACTAAGCCCGGAAATTTTAAACATAGGTATGTCAACTTCACTATCTCCTATAGTTATTACATCATGCAAAGGAATATTTTCTTTTAAACAGAAGTCTTTAAGAACTTTATCTTTATTAGAATATTCAACACGAACAATAACCTTGCCTGTACAAATATTATTTTGAAAAACTATACTGTTTGAAATAAACATATCAATACCTATCTCCTTCTCCAATCTATATTTAAGAAGATCTAACCCCGCGCTAATTGCAATTGTTTTAAGACCTTTATCTTTAATATATTTGACTAGCTCTGCAGCATATCCTTTAACTTCTATCTTCTCTATGGCGCTATAAAATTTGTTTAGATGAAAACCTTTCCATAACTTTGCATCTAACTCTGCCCATTCCCTATATGATAACTTTCCCTTAAAGAATAGCTTCATATTTTCTTTAGCCATGCTCCAAGTTCCAAAAAAGTTGTGAAGATACCTCCATATACTATCTATATTAAATAATACTCCGTCCACATCGAATACAACTAATCTATACATTATTAACCCCCATTCTAAATATTCCTTTCTCTCTTAATTTTACCTAAAATTACTCTTGCTTGGATAACTAGATCCCTATAATTTCTTATTGGATAAATAAACAAACCCCTACGTCTCATAGCTGATATTTTCTTACCTAAATTTTTTACGCCTATCCCAAGCTTTTTCGCAGCCATAGAAATATCTGATGTAGAGGCGATTATCTCCAAAACTTTTATATCATCCTCACGATATAATGAACTATCGATAGACTCATATATATAGATAAATTTTAATAAAATCCTCTCTATTAGCTCCTTTAAATCAGTTAATCGCATTAAAATATATTCAGGTAAAAGAATATATTTTACCCCTAATTCTCTGGCAGTTATTGCTGCTGCTTCGTCAGAAATCCCTCTACCAATTATTAAAGGTTTAAAGCCAAGAAAAAGTGCGTTCATATATGCTTGCCTTATATCACTTACTGATATAGTCCCCGATTTTACTTCAACAGCATACATCTCTCCATTACGCTTAGCAATTATATCAACTTCGCCTATCTCCTCCTCATCTTTTACTATTCTCCTTCTTCTATCCAAAATCTGATATCCAAGCATCTCCAATATATATGAAGCTATTTCTTCAATTTTATATCCAATTCTCATCCTCTCATCTCTTTACGCCTAACATCTGAATCGACTTCATTTATAGTTGTATCAGCAATATATTCCAATACATCTATACTAATTTTTCCAGGCTTCAAGGCCTCATTACACCTATACTCCAATATGTCTAACGATTCTTCTTTAGAATATTTCTCCAATTGCAGTAATAGTTGTCCTAAACTGCTTCTCTCACTTTCATCTAAAAGTTTCTGCCAATTAGTATCTCTGGAAATAAGTATAACTCCAATAACATTCATTTTATCAATATTAGGAAATTCGTTGAGTCGAGTAATATCGTAAATTATGCTCGTATCCTTGGTACCAACATAGTATCCTATCTCATCAAGTATTATAAGGACCCTCCTATTAGTTTTATCCAAATATTTCAGAAATTTATATAAAATTTCATCTGCACTCAAGCTGCGTGTAGAAATATCCCTCCTCAAACTTTGAATAAACATACTGTAAATAAAATGCTTGTTCTGAGCAATCTTCAAATTAACATATATTGGATAAACATTTCTCTCAGAAAATAACTTCTTCCCTGAGAGAATGGAACCACTAGTCTTGCCGCATCCAGCTGAACCGACAACCTGGACAGTAATTGGAAGAAACATATCCTCTGGGAAAAATGATAACAGCTTAGAAATATCCTCCTCCCTATGAGGAAGCCTTCGTGGAATATATTTAGGACTAAGCTTACCAATATCCCTAAACAATCTCATAAAATAATAAAATAAAAACAAAGATATAACACTAACTAGCAAAATATACAACAAAATTTAAAATAATTTCTCAGAGGATAGGAGAATATGTTAAAATATTGTTAATAAACTTTGCTCATGTTTCTCGATTACATGTTTTGCAGCGATCAACTCTTTATAAGTTCATTAGGACGCAAAATGCACTATCTAATTTAGAAAAGAATATTAAAGAAATAAGCGCCACATAACAGAGAAACAAGAGCGATAAACTTTATTAGTCTAACAGCCAAATAGTGAAAACAACAAAGCTAATTAAAATATCTAATATTTCGAATTTTGGGTGAATGGAGAACATGTTAAAGGAACTAAGATTCAATTTATCTCAGGCCAGAAGTATTAGAAGGTTAAAACAAGAGCTGGAAAGCTGGTCGCCTCCAGCTAAAGGTCAAATAATAGCTCAAAAATTCATTAAGCCTATAGTATGTCATGCCGGATATGACTTGGATGGAACTAAAGAAGCAATAATATGGGCTAATGATAAGAATATTTCAGGATACTTTGAAATTGTAGACGTAACCACTAATAAGCAGCCTCCTGGAATATCATCGGTAGTTTATAAAGGCAAATTTACAAGGTGGGGATTTCACATTTGGGGTGGAAACAATTATAAACTCGATTTTTCAGATTTTAAGAAGGAAGGACTGTATTGGATTGAAGTTAAGGTTCCTGAATCTAATGAAGTCGCAGTATCCTATATTTTTAGAATAAAGAAAAACTTATACTTAGATCTGGCGCTGAAGGCTGCCAAATGGTTTTATTATCAAAGATGTGGAATAGAGATACCTGGATGGCATAAAGCCTGCCATACAGAGGATGCAATAGTGTTAGAGAATGGCACTAAAATGGATGCTACTGGAGGATGGCATGATGCCGGAGACTATGGTAAATGGATTGGAAGCGGCGCATATGGAATATATGCTTTATCCACCCTTGCAGAAATACTTCTGGAAAATGGATATGAAAGAGAGGCCCGTGAAGTTTTGGACGAAGCTCTTTGGGAAGGTAAATACATCAGCAAGGTATACTACAAGAAACTGGGAACCTTTCTTCAGGTTTTCACATCCTCCAAGAATTTCCCGCTTTCAAAGGAGCTTCCACCCCTGGAAAATGTATGTATATGGCTGGGTTCTCCGGAAAGGGATCTTCCTAGAATAGTTACTGTACAGCAGTCATTAGATTACTATCCTCCAACCCATACATTTAGAGCTCAAGTGGCCCTAGCCTTAGCTACACTGGGAAGAAACATTTCAAGATATGATAGGAATACTTCAGAAAAATATATTGAGATAGCTAAGGAGGTTTATGACTACATTATAAATTCAAAGCCTTCAGAAAATGATATCAAGAGTTATCTCCATTTTCAAGCAGGATTGCTGTTGTTAAGCATCGAACTTTATAAGTCTTTGGAGGATAATAAATATATTAAAACGGCTGAGAAATCGATGAAGGAAATATTTTCTCTGCAAAGCAGGGAGGGATACTTCTATATAAATAAAGAAATGTCTTCAAAATACCTATATTGTGATTATCATTTGATTGGACTTTACGAATTCATGAAACTTAATGTGAACAGAGATTTAGGTAAGAAAGCATTAGAGACTTTTAAGAGATGGATAAATTGTATAAAACCTCTAACAAATCTCTCTCCATTTGGGCAGGTAGGCGTATTAGATAATGATAATACCCTAAGGAATCTAAGGAAGGAACCATCCAATAGGTTTTTTGGAACATATGCGTGGGGGCTTGCCACCGCTAGTATGCTATTCCATGAACCCGAATTTCTCAGAATAGCTGAACATCAAATTCAGTGGATTTTAGGTTTCAATCCACGTGACGTATCCATGATGGCGGGAGTAGGCAGAAGTCCAAGCTGCTATCATCACAGATACTGTTTTATAGATGGACATGAGGACGGCGTTGTTCCTGGAGGTATACTTAATGGAATTGTTGGAGGGAATGGAGGTACCTTTGACATTGGGGATTTTAGAACAGGAAACTTTGTGATTTCAGACGGTCTTCCAGTAGACTATCCCATAATAGATATGGATACATGGGGCTGGACATACGCATATTTAACTAATGAATATTGGATACGAAATAATGCAGGATTCATATTAGGCGTTACCCAAGTACATAGAGCTATAAAGGAATTAAAAAATGAAGAGAATTAAGTTAATTGGATTTTTCCCAAATTTTCTGTATATAGTGTTACGCCTATATAGGCATATTTTTCCCATGTTGATCGTTTCAACCTTAATTCTCTAAAAATTTATTTTAATAAAAGTAACAACATTATTGAAAGACTACTATACTCTTATTAAATTAATACCCAGAAGGTGAAGGCTTAAAGATATGATTAGGATGATGAACATAAACGTTAAAAATAGAGAGAGTTAGACATATTCCTTTATTTTCTTCTGTATCCTTCTGCATAATATTACTGCACCTATATGTATGCAGATCTTTTTTCCTGATTTTTCCATAGCGATTTAGGAAGCATGTGCAGAAATATTTCTGCGATTTAGGTAAATAGTTTACGTAGTAGTATGGATAGTTGTCTCCAAGTTCCCTATATCCCTTTACAATCCATGTTTTACCGCTGTATTCTACGCCCATCATGTATCTTGTTAGGCATCTTATATACCAGCTTTCACCCTTATCGGGAAACTCATATACATATACCTTAATGCCTCCAATATTCTCAAAACATACTCTCTATTCAGCTTGAATCTTTCACATATAATTGTGGCGAAACTACTGTCTGTGATATAGTCAAATCTATGTCTAACAATATATCTATTTAGCTTCAATGCTTTTTTAAGTCTCTCATAGATCTCTAATCCTCTCGATGTTAAGATTATATGACCTTGTCTATGTTCAAGCAGATTATATTTTAATGCTTTGGCTAAAATGTCTAGCTTACCCTCAGTTACATCATGGCCACCAAACAGTATTCGTTTATATCAAACCAAGACATACCATCCCCCCTAGAAGGGCCTTCGTAGACCTAGGCATAGTAAATATTATTGTTGCGTGGATTGAGGGTGATGTGCAGCCAATAGCCTTCTCAGGTAGACCACTGCTGGCGGACTGGTATTACTGGACAAACAAGATAAGTTATTATCAAAGCATCGCTAAAAGAGTTAACAATAAAAATACTACGAGGAAGATTAAAAAAATTATATCGTAAGCGTAAGCGCAGGTTTAGGGATAGGATTAGCAAGATTGTGAAGAAGTTTATAGACATCTGTGTATCAAAAAATGTTACAGAGATTATATGTGGAGACCTTAGAGGAATCAGGGATAATTGTGGGAAGGGTAATGGCTCTAGGAAGAGGAATAAGATTGTAAACAACTTCTGGAGCCACTGCTATATCACCGATAGGATTAAAACGACGGCAGAAAACAATGGGATAAGGCTAACACCAGTCGACGAGCATAATACATCATCATACTGTCCAATATGCTGTGTAAAGGGTAAGAGAGTATATCGCGGACTATTCCACTGCGAAAAATGTGGTAGAGAGATGAATGCAGATGTAGTTGGGACATTGAACATCGCAAGGAAGTGTGGTGCAAAAATACCATCAAACATAAAACTACATCCAAAATCCATAAAAATAAGAGAAATAATACTTATACAGAGAAAAAAATAATCCCAAGAAGGGATAACTGGGTGCAGACCCACCCCTCCAATCTACATATAGGCCTAACCTATATGTAGATTGGAAAATTATTGAATGGTCTTGAGAGTTGATATGCAATGGAAAAGTGTATAGAGATAGTTGCTACAAGCGACGTTCATGCACCATTATATCTGGATAAATTTGCAGATGAGATAAAAAAGATAAAATTCTTGGATAAAAAATTGTTTCTCTTCGCTGGCGACATGATTGAAAGAGGTAAAATAGAATATTATACTGATATCATATCTTTAGTTAAAAAATATTATTCAGGTAAAATTATAGGTATTTTAGGTAATGATGAATATGATACATTATTAGATACACTTGTAAAGGAGTACGAGGACATTGTATGGCTTTATGATGATAAGATAATTTTGGAGATAAATGATTTAAGTATAGGTATTATAGGTACTAAAGGTTCTCTAGATAAGCCTACTTGGTGGCAGAGCAAAAATATTAAAAATATTAGAAAGATTTATGCCAATAGGATTAAGAAAATAGCTACTTTGCTTAAAGAACTCAAGCATAAATGTGATATAATGATTTTACTGTCACATTATGCGGTAACATATAAAAACTTAGTTGGGGAACCTAAATCTATTTGGCCTATGCTTGGTTCAAATCGTTTCGAAGAGCTTATTAAAAAATATATGCCTGATGTAGTTATTCATGGACATGCACATAGAAGTACTAGAACATATACAGAGATTTATGGCACAAAAATTTATAATGTAGCCTTTCCAGCAAATAGGAAAATCGTTATTATAAAACTGAAAAAGGAAAAGAAAGGTATTTTACAATATTTTGAATGATCAGTGATCGAGGTTTTCTTCATTAATACGTTGCGAGCTGACTCATCATATCATAAAATATATATTTAGCTCATTAATATTAAAGTTACTGTTGCTGGTGAAGAAGAATGGTAAAATATAGGCAAACTAGTGAAATATTAAAGTTAATGAAAAACATTGAACAGATTAGAAATATAGGTACCTTAGCTCATGTCGATCACGGTAAAACTACTACTAGTGATAGCCTATTAATGGGAGCTGGACTTCTAAGTCCCAAAACTGCTGGACGGGCGTTAGCGCTTGACTATGTTGAGATAGAACAATTAAGGCAGATGACAGTAAAATCTGCAAATATAAGCCTTTATCACGAATATAAAGGAAAACCATATGTTATAAATTTAGTTGACACCCCTGGTCACGTTGATTTCACTGGACATGTCACTAGAAGTTTAAGAATGATGGATGGAGGATTGATAGTAGTAGATGCTGTAGAAGGAGTTATGACACAAACTGAGACGGTTACCAGTCAAGGACTGGCTGAGAGAGTTAGACCTCTTCTGTTTATAAATAAAGTTGATAGGCTTATTAGAGAATTAAAGTTGACTCCACGTCAAATACAAGATAGGTTCATTGAAATTGTACGTGACTTTAATAGGCTAATTGAATTATATTGTGAACCAGAATTTAAAGATAAATGGAAAGTAGAATTTGGGAAAGGGATGGTAGCATTTGGGAGCGCTTTACATAAATGGGGTTTAACAATACCTATTGCAATCGAAAAGGGGGTGAAATTTGACTATATTGTTGATGCATATCATCGTGGATATGTAGAAGACCTGGCGAAGGAATTTCCATTGTATATCGCATTATTAGATATGGTTGTAGAACATGTTCCAAATCCGCGTGAAGCAGCTAAGTATAGAATACCAAAACTGTGGCATGGAGACCTTAATAGCGAACTTGGACGAGCTATGATAGAATGTAATCCTAATGGTCCCACTGTCATATGTATAAGCAAAGTTATAGACGACCCTCATGCAGGGTTAGTCGCTACTGGTAGAGTATTTAGCGGAACAGTTGAACCTGGAATGGAAGTATATTTGTTAAATGCCCGTGATAAAGGAAAAATACTTCAGGTAGGACTTTATATGGGTCCATATAGAGAAGTGGCAGATAAGATTACTGCTGGAAACATCGTTGCACTATTAGGTTTAGATAAAGCCAGAGCTGGAGAAACAGTAGTAGATATTAATTATAAAGATAAGATGGTGCCGTTTGAAACGCTTCATTATATAAGCGAGCCAGTTATAACTATGGCTATTGAACCTAAAAATAGTAGTGATTTACCGAGACTAGTTGAAGTTTTAAGAAAAATGGCTGTAGAGGACCCAACATTAAAGGTGTATATAAATCAGGAAACTGGAGAATATCTTATTAGTGGTATGGGTACATTACATTTGGAAATCGCGTTATGGGATTTACATCAGAGAAGTGGAATAGAAGTAATTACATCTCCACCAATAGTTAGGTATAGAGAAACTATTAGACGAGAAAGCGATGTATTTGAAGGTAAAAGTCCAAATAAACATAATAGACTTTATATTAGTGTAGAACCCTTAAGTGAAGAAACAATTAAATTGATGTTAAATGGAAAAGTATATGATGGCCAGGATTGGAGAGAAAGGGCAAGAATTTTGAGAAAAATTGGATGGGATGCAGATGAAGCTAGAGGAATATGGGCTATAGATGATAACCTAAATATAATGGTCGATAGAACTAAAGGTATTCAACATTTAAGAGAAATAAGAGATACAATTATACAAGGATTTAGATGGGCTTTAGAAGCTGGTCCTCTAGCACAAGAACCAGTTAGAGGTGTAAAAGTCATTCTGCATGATGCGGTGGTACACGAAGACCCCGCGCATAGAGGGCCCGCACAAATAATGCCAGCTACAAAGGATGCTATATTTGCATCATTTCTATCAGCTAAACCAACACTACTTGAACCCATTCTTAAGATTGATATTAAAGTTCCGCAGGAATATCTAAGCGGAGCCCTAAATGTATTGACTAAAAGGAGAGGTAAGATTATTAATATGGAGCAGAGCGGGATGCTCATGATTGTAAAAGGATATATTCCTGTAAGTGAAACATTTGATCTAGCAGATGCTATGCGTAGTAGCACTATGGGAAAAGCCTTCTGGAGTACACAGTTTAGTCATTGGGCATATGTTCCAGATTCTATGCTAGTTGATCTCATAATGAAAATAAGGGAAAAGAAGGGGTTGCCTAAGCGTATACCTTCGGTAAAGGATTTTATAAAGATATAATGCATAATTCATTATCCTCTCTCCTTTAAGACTTCCATCCATGGGTTATCTATCAGAAAAGACGGAGCATTTGATAATTCCTCAACTCTGTCTAAACTTTCCTTCTTAATACTTTGTTTACCCATATTTTGTATCAGATAGAGAATATTTTGATTTAAAAGTAGTATACTTCTTTTTAATTCATTTATGGATTTTATTAATAAATTTATTTCCTCCTCTCTAATATCTGTTCTAAAAACTCCCTCTTTTAATATGTTCATTAAATATTGATAAATGGCATCATAAATAGCCTTTGAGGCCATACTATTTATATCCATATTCAGAGGAGTTATTTTCTTGCTTGTAACTGATACTGTTCGTGGACGTCTTCCTCTTTTCCTCTTAAGCTTCTCAGCCTCATCGATTTTACCTAGTCTCTTTAATTCTCTTCTATACTTATATAGAGCTTTATACACTGTTCTAACTGATACGTTTAATCTCATAGCTAATTCTTTAGGAGAAATATCCCTCGATCTTAAATATTCTTTAACAATTTTTTTCTCAGTACTAGTTAAAGAACCGAAGACATCTTTACTCATATTTTTCCCAGATAAATTATATTCTTTCTTAGATAAATATTTTGCTCATAATAATTTATCTATATTTTCTTTGAGCATTACGTTGTAATAGGGGTTAGATAGCTAATTGTGATTATTTAATGACGCTGTTTAAACTAACATATATATAGGGACTAAAAATAGTATGTAATCAAATAGTAATTTAAAAGTTTTTATATTTTTCTGTTATATTCTTTAGAAAAAATAATCGAATAGGATTAGAGATAAATATCTAAATAATATTTCTTTTTTGAAGAATAAGGAGAATTCGATGATCATGATGCAGATATTCTTAAAGAATGTTTCATTTTGGTATGGAGATAGCGATAAGCCTGTACTAAAGAATATCAATTTAAAAATTGACAAAGGCGAATTTGTTTTAATAACAGGTCCTTCCGGATGTGGTAAGACTACTTTATGTAGAATCTTAAACGGATTAATTCCTAATTTTTATAGTGGCAAATTAATTGGTGAAATAAATATATTGGGATATGATGTTAGAAAAACTCCTACGTATGTTTTAGCAAAAAATGTTGGTATGGTTTTTCAAAATCCTGAAAATCAGCTTTTCCTATCCAGTGTAGAGAGAGAACTCGCCTTCGGTTTAGAAAATTTAGGTATGCATCCAAATAAAATTAGAAAAAAAATTTATTTCATCTCAGAGATTATGGGCCTTGAAAGTATATTAGAAAAAGCTCCTTACGAACTTTCTGGGGGACAACAACAAAAGGTAGCTATAGCTTCGATGCTTGTAATGGAGCCGAAAATACTTATTTTAGACGAGCCTACGTCTAATCTAGATCCTATAAGTACATTAAATTTAATAAAGCTGATCTCAGATTTAAATAGAAAACTTGATATAACTATAATAGTTGTTGAACATAGACTTGAGCTCATAAGTCCAATTGTTTCTAGAGTAATTTTAATGAAAGACGGTAGAATAGTATTAGATGGAGATCCTAGAAAAATATTTGTAGAGAAAAAAGCGGAGACCTTAGGAATAGGTATTCCTAAGGTTGTAGAAATTTATAAGGAACTCTGCAAGGAAAATATAAGATTAAGTAGAGTTCCTCTTTCTCCAAAAGAACTTGTGGATGAAATCAGGAGGATAGTATATGAAAGAAAAGATAATTGAAATAAGAAAATTGTGGTTTAAATATGAAAATATGTTTGTCTTAAAGGATATAAATCTAGATATATATAAAGGAGAAACAATAGCTATATTAGGTGAAAATGGGGCAGGGAAAACTACTCTTATAAAACACTTCAATGGACTACTTAAACCGACATTAGGATATGTAAAGGTATTTGGAAAAGATGTACGAGAATCGAGTGTGGCTGAACTTGCTAGAAAAGTCGGTATGGTTTTTCAAAATCCTGATCATCAATTATTTGCAGAAACTGTTTGGGAAGAAGTGGCATTTGCATTAAAAAATTTTGGATACAGTAAAAAGATTATCGAAAAAAGAGTTAAATGGGCTTTAGAAATAATGGGGTTAATACAGTATTCTAATAATTCGCCTTTTTCTTTAAGTGATGGAGAAAGAAAAAGATTATCTATTGCTTCAATATTATGTTATGATCCAGATATAATTATTTTTGATGAACCTACAGTTGGACAAGATTTTTATCAAAAGGAACGCTTAGCAGAAATCCTAAAATTACTGGCTACAAGGGGTAAGACTATAATTGTTGTAACACACGATATAGAATTTATAGTAGGTAGATTTAATCGCATAATAGTTATTTCAAAGGGGAAAGTTATTGCAGATGGTCTTGCATCTAAAATTTTAACTAATATAGAATTACTGAGAAAAGCTAATTTGTATCCCCCCCAGTTAATTTATGCAAACTATCTATTTAATGAGAAGAAAAATATATCTTATATAGAAACCCCGCGAGAGTTTGTAAAAATAATATTAAGGAGAGTATATGAGCCTAAAAGTCTTTGAAGGTTTAAAGTTTGAGAAAAAGAATACAGTTATACATAGACTAGATGCTAGAACTAAGGGATTATATGTTATCTCAACAATGATAATAGCAGTTATATTTACAGATATAGTACCATTACTCTTATTACTCATCATATGTTTTGTATTGGCTGTTATGGCTAAGGTTGTAAGCGAATGGATAAAGACTATGAAAGGTATAGCTATTTTTGCCCTCATAATTTTCATTCTAAACTTTATAACTATAACTGAAAATAGAATCAATCAGAGCATAGCAATGTTTCTCCGATTTCTAGTACTTTCTGCAAGTTTTTCAATATTCTTTTTAACAACAAGTCCAGATGATTTCTCTCAGGCACTTTTAAAGATGGGAATACCATATGAATATACGTTAATGCTTACAATCGCACTTAGATTCGTACCGACATTAGCAAGAGATATTCAAACAATAATTGATGCCCAAAGAAGTAGAGGACTTGAATTGGAAAAGGGGAATATTATGAAGAAAATAAAAAACTATATTCCAATATTGATTCCTCTTATAATATATGAAATTAGAAGAAGCATTATGATAGCAGAAGCATTAGAATCTAGAGCCTTCGGCGCCGAGGTAAAAAGAACAAATTTATACGAAACAAAACTATCTCTCATAGACTATGCCTCAATTCTAATAATATTTATATTTACTATTTTGATAATCTATCTGCATTATCTTCATATACTTCCATCGATCTTTTATCTAAAGCTTCCAGAAATATGAAAAACCTATTTTCTAGCCACTATCTTTACTATAGATCTATGAGTAAGTATATGATCTGCAGATATTCTCCTTTTCCTTTTAACATCAATACCAGCAATAAATTTTTCACCTAACTCTGTATGAATTTTATAGGCGAATTCTCTTACAGTTGTACCTTTAGGTACAAGGAATACATCAGGCAAAATATTGCCATCATGATCCACTAATTTATTTTCATCTTCCACTGGAAAAACTGCAATAACTCCTAGTATATCAAAAAGTGCGGTATTTAATGCTTTTTGTACTCCTGTAGACCCCCATTTCTTCAGTACATTTTCTCTTATATATTCAAAAATCTTTAGTTGCTTTGAATCTATCCTATTTTCATCCAATATTTCGAAATTAGATGTTCCAGGAATATACCTAATTAAACCTCTTTGGGCCGCCTTTCTCAATATGAGTTCAGCTAATGCTGAAACAGGTATAATTGTATATCTTTTAAAATCTTTTCTCAACCTTTTTATATACTCTGCTGCTATAGGTATATCAATCTTATTTGCAGCAATAACAATCGGTTTAGATTTTTCACGAACATTTTTTACAAAAGACAATAAATTATCATCGCTCCATTCTGAAAGCCTCTTCCTCTCTAATCCAACATCTTTTAGAGTATTTTCTACATCTACTTCATTTATACCTAAGCCGCTCAATTTCTGCGTTAGTATGAATACTTTATCTCTATCTAATCTTCTCGAAATAGCTTTCCACTCTTTTTTCAATATGCTAAATATCCACATATCAATTTCTCTTTCAAGAAATAATATGTCCTCTCCAGGATAATGTGAACCAGGTTTAACTCTCTTGCCCTCAATGTCAGTCGAACCACTCGCATCAATCACATGGATTAGTATGTTAGCCTGCCTTAATTCATCTAAAAATCTATTTCCTAACCCTCTTCCTTTCCATGCATCTGGTACCAATCCAGCTACATCTATTAACTCTATCGGAATAAACCTTATCCCATCAATACATTTAGAATTTCTAGGGTTATCTTTTACACCCATTTCTTTACACACACATTTTATGCTTACATAACTAATACCTCTATTAGAATTAATTGTTGTAAAGGGATAGCTAGCTATCTTAACATCTATAAGAGTCGCTGCAGAAAAAAATGTACTCTTACCTGTATTAGGCTTGCCAACAATTCCAACCTGGTACATCATTACACCTACTCCTACCAATATTTATCCTATAGATAATATATAATTAATTCTATATTTAAGAACTCTATGGTCGATATGTATTTAGATAAAATTCTCTATGGCAGATAGTATTATGATGTTAAGGAAAAATAAAAAGGTAATGTATATTATTATTTATACATTATTAACCTATCCTCTATATTATCCTCAAGTAGAATTCATTTTAGATAAATATGGAGTTATTTACTTAATATTATATGGGATAAATTTACTCATATTAAACAAAATTAGTGAAGGAGATATAGGGATAATTTACAGCTACTTGTTTTATATTCTATCAGAGAAAATTGATTATCTAGTTTCGATGAAAGCTTTTATAAGTATGTGGATTAATCCGATCAAATTATTTTCAACTATTCTGATATCTTTTTTAAATGAAATACTTTTATCGTTAAGTATGAGTAAGAAGAACTTATTTAGATATTTATATTTATTATTATTCCTGATATCAACAATATTAGTTATTTTCTTCCCTATCTCTTTACCCATATTTACCTCATTAACTATCATTCTCCTATTTATTTATCATATATTAGAAAAAAAGAGGATTGATTTTATCTTTATAATAAATTTGGCTTTAACTATAATTCTCATAACCATTCTTCATGATACATGGATATTTTTCTATAATATTCCACTAATTTTTATTTCAACTAAGACTCTATTAAAAATAAAATGGAAAAATATTTTTCTTCATCAAAGATTAAATTACGTTTGGGAAAAAATTTTTCATAGGAAAAATAGGAAAAATATTATCTATAAAATTTATCTTATCGAAGAAAATTAATTTATATTCCTTAGTTCTCTTATCTTCTTAGCTATGATCTTTAAAAGCATATTTTTAGACATTGTACCAGGTTTTTCTACTAGAAGCCTATCGCTATATTCAAACCATACTGCAGGATGTTTCTTATTAGGTTCAATCTCATATTTTAAATTTAGCTTTTTCAACGCCAATTCTATTTCTTTTATACTTATTTTCTTAACAGCCAAAGAGAGAGGGACTTTTCTACCCATCCTTCTACTTTTTTGAGCATCAAAATATACTGGCCAAATTATTATTTTATCTCTCCTCTTCATAACTATTCTTCCTTTATTAATACGGCATTCAGAACTCCATTTTGACCAACTCTAGAAGTTACCTTAGCTAACCCTATTTCCGTTCTGATAATCGCACCTTTTGTTACTATCTTTCTTCTATCATAGTCCTTGCTACTCGGATTTGATATTACAGATAATACTCTAACTCTCTTTACAATTCCTCTGTCTACAGCAATATTAGCATAAGCCACGGATAATAATTTTACTTTAATTCCACCTCCCTTTGTTCTAATTAATTTTCTCTTCTCAGCATCACTAAGTCTAGTTTCAGTCGGGTACCCTCCCATAAGGTATTTTCTCTTAACTTTTACATTTTTATCCTTCTTTCCGCCGGAAATTTTCCTTAAATCATTTGCGTGATATTGTACCATTATAACCTCCTATTCTAGAAAATGGAAAAATTATTTAAATAATTTACTCTTTTTTAGACTTTGATATTAATTCTTTTACACTATTCACTATTTTGTCAACAAGATCCTTCGCATCACCAGGATCTATTATTGTAGCAGATGCAGCTGCAACCTCTATTCCAGACACTTTTCCTAACCTCTCCTTAGACGGAACATAGATATATGGAACACCCTTTTCCTCGCAAAGTAGGGGCAAATGAGCTACAATTTCGGGCGGATCTACATCCTCTGCTATTAATACTAGTTTTGCAAGCCCCCTTTCTACAGCTTTAGTGGTCTCATTTGTACCCTTTTTTATCTTACCAGTTTCTCTAGCCTTACTTATAGCTTCATAAGCTTGTTCAGCTAATTCATTTGGAACCTCAAATTTCACATAAAAAGGTTTTTTACTCATAATTCTCACTCATTTTCATCGATCATTCAATATTATTGAAGATATAGTATATTTTAAATTTTTCTATAGGATTAAGTATAAATGAAATTAAAAATAAAAAATATATTTATGTAAACATAAATAAACTTGAGATGGTGGTATAATGGCTATGGCTTTTGTTATGGTAAGTACTGAAATTGGTGCTGAAAAAGACGTATTGGCAAAATTAAGGGAAGTAGAAGGTGTTGTTGAGGCCCATATTGTTTATGGGGTATATGATTTAATAGTGAAAGTGAAAACTGAGGATCAAACAAAGTTAAAGGATATAATTACCAAATATATTAGAAAAATGGATAAGGTTAGATCTACACTAACAATGATAGTAGTAGAAGGATTTCAAAAATAGTTAGAGGACATTAATGATCAAAATACATATAGGCATAGATGATACTGACTCCTATAAAGGTGGTTGTACAACATATATAGCATCAATTTTAAGTGAAGAATTAGATAAAAAAAGATGGATAAAAATTATAGATTATCCTAACTTAATAAGGTTAAATCCAAACATACCGTTTAAAACTCGAGGTAATGGTTCTATAGCATTTAGAATACTTATAGAGAAATATAAGATAGATAAATTAATGGATAAAGTATGGAATACTGTTTTAGAGAATTCCTTTCTATATGGTAAGACTTCCCCCTCTGTAGTTTTCTGGGAAGGTGAAATAAATAAGGAAATAAGAAAATTTTACAATAGAGCTCTTACTACACTGGTCTCCTATTCGTATTTAGATAAAATTATTGAGAGAAATTCAGATAAAATAACTATATTCTTTAAGGAGAAGAAGAGAAGTCTTATAGGAGCATTAGCAGCTATAGGTGGAATACTTACTTCGGATTATACTTTTGAGTTAATTGCCTATAGAAACCCTAGTATAGATACAAGATATAGAAAAATAGATTTTTTATCTGTAATTAGATTTGACCGGAAAATTAGACCCTATACCTTTAATAACTTTGATTATAATAAGAAAAGAATTTTAATAACTCCTCATGGACCAGATCCCGTTATCTTCGGTATAAGAGGAAATAATCCTAAATATTTGCTAAAAGCCTTAAGAATTATAGTTACAAAGGAAAGAATAGAAAGATGGACTATATTTAGAACTAATCAGGGTACTGATGCACATTTATCAATATTTAAGAAGATAAAAGAAACTAGACCCTACGATTCAGTGATTATAAAAGGTAGAGTTTTAGAGAATCCTAAAATTATGAGAGGTGGTCATATTCTGTTTAAGATCTCTGATGAAACAGGAAGTATGCTAGTAATAGCATATAAAGAAACAGGGCGTTTATGTAAAATTATAAAATTATTAAAAAAAGGAGACTTAGTTGAGGTATATGGGGGTATTAGACCTCCTTCGAAGAATTATCCTCTAAGTCTTAATTTAGAGAAAATTAAAGTGATAGAAACCTCTCCGATAAAGGTTTCATATAATCCTCTATGTCCTGTATGTAGTAGAAGAATGAAATCGGCTGGAAGGAATAAAGGATATAAATGTAAACATTGTGGATATTACTCAAAAAATTTAAGAAAGGTCGTTATATATAAACCTAGATTACTTAAACCCGGAATCTATATTGCAAGCCCTAGAGCACATAGACATTTAACAAAACCTTTATCACGATATGAAAATGTCAATAGAGGTGATAAAATCAAAATAGTTTTCCCCTGGCATTATCCTTAATAGTAGGTTATACATATGGTGAAGATTAGAATTCTTGGTGGAGGTAGAGAAGTAGGTAGAATGGGGCTGGTTATCGAATCAGGAAAAACTAGTGTTCTACTAGATTATGGTATTTCTATAGGTGATGAAATACCTGAATTTCCACTATCGTATCCTCCTAAAAAAATAGATGCTATATTTTTAACCCATGCACATCTAGATCATTCAGGAGCAATTCCACTAATGTATATTAGTGAAAGAATACCTTTCTATACAAATAAACTAACACTGGAACTCTCCGAACTCTTAATAAGAGACTTTTTAAAAATTTCTGGATATTATTCTCCCTATGAAATATTAGAATTAAGGTCTATGCTATCCTGCTTTAGACCTATAGACTATGGAAGAACTATGAAATTTAAAGATATTACAGTTAAATTTGAAGACGCTGGTCATATACCAGGAAGCAGTTTCATATCGTTAAGATTAGAAGACCATAATATACTGTATACTAGTGACTTTAATTTAATTGAAACCTGCTTACTTTCATCAGCAAAGATAAATGCAAAAGAATTTGATTTAATTATCACTGAAGCAACTTACGCAGATTTCTCTCATCCAGATAGAGAAAAAGTCGAGAAAAAATTTATTGAATCTGTCAAAGAAGTTGTTGAAAACGATGGCACAGTTCTCGTACCTGCATTCGCTGTAGGTAGATCCCAAGAAATAATATGTATTCTTGAAAAATATAGATTAGATTATCCTATTTTTATAGATGGGATGGCCATAAAGGTATCAAACATTTTTCTAAAATATAAGCAATTTTTAAAGAAAAAGTGTTTATTCGAGAAAGCATATAAAAAGGTACATATAATTGATAGCTGGAAGAAAAGAAGAAAAGCTATAAAAACTCCTGGAATAATCGTTTCTCCAGCTGGTATGCTTAAGGGAGGTTCTTCTGTATTCTATGCAAAAAAGATAGCTAAAAATAAAAAAAATGGAATATATATGGTAAGTTATCAGGGAGAAAATACTCCTGGAAGAACTATACTAACAGATGGTGTATTCGAATATGAGAATAAAAGTATAGCTGTAAAGGCTAGATTGGAATGGTTTGATTTTTCGTCCCACTCAGGTAGAAAAGAACTAATCGATTTTATAAATAAAGTTTCCTCAAACACTAAGATAATTATAGTACACTCTGAAAGAAAGAGTGGAGAAAGATTTAAGAATTTTCTTATAAAGAAATACGGTCTTGACGCATATTTTCCTGAAACAGGAGAAGTATTAACATTATGAGGATGATTTAACTGAAGCGGGCCCGGTGGGCTTCGAACCCACTTGAGGGGGCGTCCCTGACCTCTGGGTTAAAAGCCCATCGCTTTAGGCGTTATTAACCTCTACCTGGCTGAGCTACGGGCCCAATATCTTTACTCAATTCCTCTTTAAAAATTTAACGGTAAGTATAAACATATTCTCTAAAAGTAAATAATTAGTTGGCAGATTTATTTAAAAGCCCCATAAACTTTATATTAATCCTATTTCTTTTTAATTTAATGTCCTTATCATTAAATTGGTAGAGAAAAATGGCTGGATCTAAATCACCTAAAGGATTATATAGTGCACGAGTATTACGGAGGAAAAGGAAAAAATTCAGATGGAGTGATATTTATTATAAGCGTAGGATATTGGGATTAGTTAAGAAAACAGATCCTCTGGAAGGGGCGCCGATGGCTAGAGGCATCGTTATAGAAAAAGTTGGAATAGAAAGTAGACAGCCTAATAGTGCTGTAAGAAAATGTGTACGTGTCCAATTAATAAAAAATGGTAAACAGGTTACAGCATTTTTACCGGGAGACGGTTCATTGAATTTTGTTGATGAGCATGATGAAGTAATTATTGAAAGAATCGGTGGACCTGAGGGCCGTGCATATGGGGATCTTCCCGGAGTTAGATTTAAGGTAATTAAAGTTAATGGTGTATCACTCTCGGCGTTGTTATCCGGTAAAAAGCAGAAACCAGTACGCTAATACTATGGGGATAAAAATTGATACTTCCTGAAAAAATAGATATAAAGATTTTAGAAAAAAATGAAAATTTTATGAAGTTTATTATTTCAAATATCAATCCAGTAATTGCTAATACTATCAGGAGAATCCTTATTTCTGAGATACCTATTTTCGCTATAGATGATGTTATTATCCTTGAAAATACCTCCATTCTAAACGATGAAATACTTGCACATAGACTTGGATTGATCCCCTTAAAGTCCGATCCCGCTTATAGTTTAAAGGATAGAGATAAAATTGCTATTAGATTATCTTTAAATGTGAGTGCAGATGAAGATAAAAGAACCATCTATTCTGGCGATTTAGTATCAGATGACCCTCATATCGTTCCTGTGTATAAAAATATACCTATTGTAAAGCTTGAAAGAGGCCAGAAAATAGTGTTAGAAGCCTATGCTAAACTTGGTGTAGGAAAAGAACATGCTAAATGGCAAGCTGTATCTACCGCCACGTACAAATATAAACCTAAGATTACAATAGATTTAAAAAAATGTGAAATATGCGGAGACTGCGTAAGAGTATGTCCTAAGAATATTCTTTTCTTAGATAAAGATAAAATTGAGATAAAAAATGAAATGGAATGCAATTTATGTGAAGCATGTATTGAAGCGTGTCCAGTGAAAGCCATAAAAGTTATTGGGGATGAAGAAAATATAATTTTCACTATAGAAACTACGGGAAGTTTATCTGCTGAAGATGCTTTCTATAAATCAATTGAAGTAATTAGAGAAAAGGTAAATCAATTTGTGGAAGAATTAAAGAAAATTAGGAAAGGTGAGAATAAATGAAAAGAACAGGTCCTACTAATATTCATTTACGGCTACTAATTAGCTATTTAAAGAAAAAATCTAGAGAGAATGGAGCAAATATATGGCGTAAGGTTGCAGAATATCTCGAGAAACCGACTCGAAATAGAGTTGAAGTAAATATATGGAAAATAAACAAATATACCGTTAATGGTGACACTGTAGTCGTGCCAGGAAAAGTACTGGGTTCAGGATTCTTAAATCACAAGGTTACGGTTGCAGCGTGGTCATTTTCTCAAAAGAGTAAGGAGAAGATTTTAAAAGCTGGTGGAAATATTCTAACTATAGATAAATTAATTGAAATTAATCCGAAGGGTTCAAATATAAAGATACTGGTGTAAATATGAATAACGAAACTATAATAGACGCAAGCGGACATGTAGTTGGTAGATTAGCTAGTCAAGTAGCCAAAAGACTCCTTAATGGAGAAAAAATAGTTATTGTAAATGCTGAAAAAGCTGTAATTATAGGTTCAAGAAAATCTATTATAGATAAATATATGAAAAAACTTGAATGGAGGACCTACTATAATCCAGAAAAGAGAGGACCTAAGATACCACGTAGACCAGATACTATTTTAAAACGAAGTATTAGGGGAATGTTACCATATAAAAAAACTCGGGGAAGAAAAGCTTTAAAAAGACTTAAAGTATATATAGGTATCCCGGAAAAATATAGTAAATTTTCTTTTATTACTCTAGATGTAGCTAAAAAAGACTTAGAAAAATATGACTATATAACTTTAGGTGAATTATCTAAAGCTATTGGTGGTATGAAATGAAAAAAGTTATTTTAGTTTCTGCTAAGAGAAAACAAGCCGTAGCTCGTGCATGGATAAGAGAAGGAAAGGGAAGAATACGAATAAATGGATACCCCCTCGAAATATATGGAACAGAACTTATGAGATGGAAGATAATGGAACCCATACTTCTCGCTGGTGAGAAGTTTGTTAGTAAAGTTGATATAAATGTAAAAACTAAAGGAGGAGGAGTAATGGGTCAGAGCGATGCTGCAAGAACAGCTATTGCAAGAGCTCTTGTAGCGTGGTATAATTCTGATGAACTTAAAAATCTATTTTTATCATACGATAGACATCTACTGGTAGAAGATCCCCGTAGAACCGAACCGAAGAAACCAAGAGGTAGATCTGCTCGTGCCAAGAGACAAAAAAGTTATAGATAAAATCTCTATTTAAATTTTCTCTCATATAAAAGTAGATCGTCAATTAATTCTACATGTGATAAAAACATTCTTCTGCAACAGTATTTTTTTACACCTAAATCATCTAGTACTTTCCCTGGATTTTCACCCATTCGTACTCTTCTCTCAAATTCCTCCCATAAATGTCCTATTATGGCTCCACAAGTAAAACATCTTATAGGGAATATCATAATATATCATTTTTGATTAAAATAATGTCCTCTATTTATATATTGCGATTCCCTACTTGGCGCTGTCAACTTAAGATTTATTGGAGGGGGTTCGCTTCTATAATATATGGTACACAAAGCATTTATTATAAGAGAGCGAACCCCGATAGAGATAATGCTTTATGCAATATATCTTTATCTCTTAGGATTAAGCCTTAGAAG
>Ga0190309_1000061_pt1 | contig 37452 bp, 32 predicted proteins | sample 48700767_MG_FD_161656 | JGI IMG/M metagenome (GOLD analysis project Ga0190309, IMG submission 161656) | Hydrothermal vent sediment bacterial communities from Southern Trench, Guaymas Basin, Mexico - 4870-07-6-7_MG | ecosystem: Environmental > Aquatic > Marine > Hydrothermal vents > Sediment ... | reverse complement strand
ATCCTTACTGCTTTTTTTTCTGTGTCTGCATATACTTTTAAGTTTTTTGAGGTTAGAGTTCTTTGAGAGAGGAGTTTTTGCTGTTCTTCTTTAATATAGTCTTCAATAAGATTCTCTTCTTCTAAAAATTTAAGTTGTGTAGAAAAAGAAAATTTTTTTTGATTAGGAGATAGAAAAGTGCCTAACTGTAAAACACGGGAGCATAAATTGTTATCACTATTTTGGATAAAAGCCTGAAGTTTATTTTTATTTTCTAGAACAATAGCAGGATAGTTTTCTCTTTTTCTTACTCCTATCAATCCAGCTTGGAAATCATTTAATTCCATATCCCGCCATGAATTAAATTCTTCAGGAAAATTCTCTTGTTGAGCTCCAGAGAAGAAAGTATTATATTTTTCAGATAAAAATATACCGAATTTGAATAATTTAAGGTCAAGCAAATTTTTTATTTCAGATTCTATTTGCCAGAAAATAGAATTTTCTTTAAGAGTAATTTTCCATTTCTGACTGATTCTTAACTTTTCCCAATTGAGTTGCAAAATAAGCATAGAGTTTTTCTTTTCTACTTGCCACTCAGCTTCTGAATTTCCATACCAATTGTTATCTATTAAAAAAGAAGTGTGCAAACCAAATGCTTTGGTGGTCTCTAAATCTTTATAATAAATCCTTACTGCTTTTTTTTCTGTGTCTGCATATACTTTTAAGTTTTTTGAGGTTAGAGTTCTTTGAGAGAGGAGTTTAGATTTCAATTTATCTTTTTTATCTTTAATATATTTTTCGAAGTCATTTTCTTCAGAAAATACTTTGATATCTACAATAAGTTTATTATTATTTAAAGGTAACTGAATAATGCGAGCTTCTTCTTTATAACCTGTATTAAAAATCTTAATCTGGTCACTATTATCTTTTCTTTCAAAAATAAGATAAGGAAAATCTTGAATATTTTTTGATTTAATACCTATTATTCCTTCAGGAGAGGTTTTTAAACCTAAATCTTGATATTCTGTTTTAGAAATAAAAGGAGGAAACTCTTTTTCCTCATTCAAAGTTATCCACTTTTTGTATTCAGAAAAAAGTGAAAGATCTAAATGAAATTCTCCAGTTGAACTGAGTATTTCTATTTCTAAATGTAAACAATTATCTTGTAATTGGATATTCCAAATTTGTAAAAGAAAATCTTTATGATCTCTACCTTCAGCTAAAATCTTATTGGAACCTATTTTTTTAACTCTCCAAGAAAGATTTAAAGAAGAAATCTGGCTATTAACTAAAGAATCAAAATAAAAAATACAGCTGTTTCTTTTTGTAATAGGAAAATCTCTCCAGCTTATATTGATTCTTCCATTGTTAAAAACGATCCTTAAATCATTCTCTTCCAAAACACCAATACCTTCTTTATTTCCTACAGTTTCTAGATATTTAAAAACTGCTTTTTGAGGTACTCCTTCATAAATGATCTTACCTTTCTCTAGAAAAATTGTTCTATCACATAATCTGCTTATCATTTCCATATCATGACTTACCAAAATAATAGTCTTTTTTTCCTTTTTTAATTCAAATATTTTATTAATACATTTTTCTTGAGCTTCTTTGTCCCCCACAGCTAAAATATCATCTATAAGAAGAATATCTGGTTCAGCATGAATAGCTAATGAGAAAGCTAACCTTAAAAACATACCCTGAGAGTAATACTTTATAGGAGCGTAAATAAATTTTCCTAACCCAGAAAATTCTATAATTTTTTCTAATCTTTCATTTAAACTATTTTCATCTAATCCATAAGTATGAGCATTAAGAATTATATTCTCTTTGCCTGTAAATTCAGGATTAAAACCTGCTCCCAATTCCATAATTGTAGCTACTTTTCCTCTTACAATAACCTCACCTCTATCAGGAATAAGCATTCCAGCGATAAGCTTTAAAAGAGTAGTCTTTCCTGCTCCATTAGCTCCAATTATTCCTAAAACTTCTCCTTTTTTGACTTTAAGATTAATATCTTTTAATGCCCAAATTTCTTCTCGCCAAATTTTCTTTTCAGAGACAAATTTTATACTATATTTTTCCCAAACATTTTTGAGTTCTACCACAATCATATTCTTTTTAACAAAAGTTTTTCTTTTTTAATAAAAAAAGAATAACCTCCAATAAAGAAAAGTAAAGAAATAAATAGCATTATAAATATCTCTGAAAAAGAAAGAGATTCTCCTTTAAAAAGAATTTTTTGATAGGAAATTATGTAATAAGTTAAAGGATTTAAAATACATACTAAACGGTAAGGAAATTTTAAAAAATCAATGGAATAAAATATTGGAGTAACCCAAAACCAAATCATTAATACTATAGATAAAAAACAAGATACATCACGCAAAAAAACATTTAAAACAGAGAGCAAAAATCCTAAACCAATCAAAAAAAGAAGATGAAGAAGTAATATTAAAAATAAAAAAGGGAAGATTAATAATATTTTATGATTGAAAACAATAAATAAAGGTAGCAAAGCAAAAAATCCAATAAGAAAATTAAGGAAATTACTTAAAATAGAAGAAAGAGGAATAAACTCATGAGGAAAAATTGCCTGTTTTAAAATTTGAGAATTAATTACAAAAGAATTTGTAGTTTCGAATAACGCATTAGAGAAAAATATCCAAGGTAAGATTCCAGAAAGAGCAAAAAGAGTAAAGTTTTTGATACCGATATTAAAAACAACATTAAAAACAAAATTAATACTTATTGCTAAAATCAAAGGAGTAATTATTGCCCACCATATACCTAACATAGAACCAGAATACTTTATTTTTAAATTCTTTAGTGTCAGTTCTTTTAGAATATTACGGTAAAAATAAATCTTTTTAAATTTTTCAAAAATTTTCATTTATAAATTTTGAAAATTTCAAACTTTCTAATATTACATCCTCCATGGACATATATTTCCAGTTTCCGAATCGCCCTATACAAAAAATCCTGTACTTTTTAAGATAATTTAAAATTTTTTCTCGAGCTTCTTTCCAATCTAAATCATAAACAGGATAAGCATATTTTATATCATTAATAACGATTTCTTTTATATTTTCTTTTTTTTCAATTATTCCTATCTTTAGCAAATCTTTGATTATCTTTGCAACTATTTTTCTTTTATCTATAGGCTTATTTTGAGAATAGGAAACCTCTGTATACAGAGAAGTATAAAATGAATTTTGAAAAAAATTGTTAAAAAAACCTACTCTATAAAAACTAAATTCTTTTTCAGGAAAATATATCCAATGCCATTGTTTAGACTTTTCTTTTACTCCTAAATTAAGATTAAAAATAGAAATCCATTTCAATTTTTTAAAAAATTTTAAAATAAAACTTGGAAAGTTTAAAATCTTAGGTAATTCTGGTAGAGGCAAAGTAGAAATCAATACATCATATTTCTCTTTAAGCCCATTTTTAAACTCTACTCTTTTTAAAATAGGGTCTATTTTTACAACTTCACATTCTTTAAATATCTTCTTAGAATCAATATGTAACAAAAAAGCTTTTATAAGATTATCTATACCTCCTTTTTTAGGATACCAGAAAAAAGAATTATATCCTAAGTTTTTTTTATTTTCTTTAAGTGTACCTTCTAAAAGTTGATTTAGTGTAGGAACGATTATTACTTTTTCTGCCCATTCCCAGTTTAACTTTTCTAAAGGATAAGTCCAGAATTTTTCATTATAAGGTCTCATAAAATGATCAGTAATGCTTTTTCCAAAATTTTTATAACACCATTCTAAAAAATTAGAAGGCTCTTTTTTCCCATCAAAATAAATTTTTACAAAATCACTAAAGCATCCTTTTGTAATTTTAAAAGGTAGATTGTAAAGATTTACTTGAAAAGGATAAGGAATAAATCTTTTAAAACAGTATACTACAGAATTTCTTTTATGTCTTAATAAATCTTTACCCAAAAGTTTTCTTATTAGATAAAATATTTCTTTATATTTAAAATGTAAAACATGACCACAAAAATCAAATAAAAAATTATTTTTTCTTTTTGTCCTACACAAACCTCCCAATTCTTTTTCTTTTTCAAATAAAAGAAAATTTTTATTTTTTAAAAAATAGGCTAAAGATACTCCTGCTAATCCTCCTCCTAAAATAACAATTTTTTTCTCCATTTTTCTTTATAACTGTTCAAAATTTTCTTTAAATATTTTATATAATTTTCCTCCCAATAGACTTAAAGAATACTTTTCTTTTACAGTTTCGTAAGCATTCTTGCCTATTTTTTCTCTTAAAAATCTGTCCTTTGTTAATTTTAACATATAATCAACAAACTCTTCCTTTGAATTAGCTAAGAATCCATTATAATTGTGTTTTATTATATATTTTACTTCACCCATATTTGAAGCAATAACAGGGATTTTCTTTGCCATATACTCAACTACTTTTACAGGAAATTTTGCCAGATTAAAATGCGTCTTCTCAAGCAAAGGAAAAAGTCCTATATCTACTTTATCTAAGTAAGAAGGAATAGTTAAAGGATGTGACCATCTAAAGTATTTTATATTCTCATTTCTATAATTTTTTAATATTTCTAAAAAATCTTTGATAAAAATACCTGTCCCCTTTATCCATAGTTGAGTATGTTTAATTTCTCTATTGACAATAATAAAACATTCTATTACAAATTTAAGATAATCAACGATCTCTTTTCTGTTTATTAATCCATGCCAAGAGAATATAACTTCTTTTTTATCACAATTATGTTTTGGTTTAAATAGATTGGTATCTATACCGGTGGGAATAAGATACACTTTCTTATTAAATTGAGATAAATAATCTTTAAGATAATGGCTTGCAGCTATACAAAATCTACTATTATGAGCAAATATTCTGGATAAATATTCAGATTTTGATTTAGGAAATATACCAAAATACTTCCCTACATTTTCACGATACTCCCAATCATCCATATCAAATACATAAGGGATTTTTTTAAATAAAGAAACTAACCATACGCAAAGAGAATGATAATTAAATCTATTCACTACAAAAATACAATTTCTTTGTCTAAGAAAATATGGAAGGCTTTTAAAAGTGAGTATAATTTTTTCTCTTAAAAGAATATCTCTTTCTAAATATTCTTTTTTATTATCTATAAAAAAGAAAAAAGAAGTATCTATTCCCCTTTTTTTAAGCTCTTCAGAAAACTCATAACTTCTAATCCTTCCTCCTGGAAATTCATAACACTCTCTGGAAATAAATATCACTTTCATACAGCAGATTTCACTACTCTGTAAACTTCTTCTGGTTTAATTACCTTTAAACATTTATTATCCTTACATGCAGAACATCTATGGTTTAAAACAGAAAGGCAAGGAGAACACGGAAGATTTGAATATATTATATAAGCATTTTCTCCCAAAGGAGAAAAAACCAGAGGAGATTCAGGACCAAATATTACAAATTTTTTAACTGAAGTTAAAGAAGCTAAATGTGCTAAACCGCAATCACAACATATCAAAGCTTCAGAAATTTCAAAAAGAGTTAATAATTCTTTAAGTGTAGTCTTTCCTGCTAAATTTATAACTCTTTTTTCAGAGAATTTTTTGCAAAACTCTTTTACTTTGTAAGATAAATTTTTTCCTACAATAATAATGCAGTTTTCTTCATCATCTTCTAAAATCATCTTTGAAAGAGAAATAAAGTTTTCTAAAGGCCATTCTCTTAAAGGGATATTTCCTTCACCTAAATTAATGAGGAATAACTTTGCTTTTTCATTTATACCTGCATCTTTCAATTTATTTAACATTTCCTCTTTCTCCTGTTCAGAAGCAGCAAATTTCGGTAAATTAATATCATCTTCATTGATTTTTTCTTCTAATTCAGGTGTATTTTTCTTTTCTTTTTCTATCACTTGTAAAAAAGATAAATAAACTTTACTTATGTGGATTAAAGGATTGTATTGAATTTTATGAGTTAATAATTCTCCTCTATAGAGACCTTCAAAAGTATAGTGATAAAACCCTACTCTTTTCTTTGCTTTTATTAAAAAAGATAAAATAGCTGTAAAACGAGAAAAAAACTCTAAATCAAAAACAACATCTATATTTTCTTTTCTTAATTTTTTTATCATTCTCAAGGTATCTAAAATAAACTCTTTTATAGAACCTTTTCTTATACTCAGTATCCTATCTTTAGAAATCTTTAATACCTCCAAAATAGCTTCATTTTCTTTAAAACTAAGAAAAAATATTTCACTTTGAGGGTATCTCCTCTTTGTGCATTGAAGTAAAGGATAAGCTAAAATAATACTTCCTATTTCTGAAAGTTTAATAAACAATATTTTTTTGATGTCTTTCTTCTTTTCTTTAAATAAGAATAATTTTGAGAAATGGACAAAAAAAGTAAACAAAAAGCACAAAGGAATACCTAGCCAATAATCCAATCTTCTCATTAATTTAATAGACATAGTTTACTTCTTTCACAACCCTGCCATTTTCTTTTTTTTAGAGGGGCTATTTTCGTTGAGGAAAATGAAACTCCCACAATATCTCCAATTTATCTGAAGTATAGAACAGAGGAGAAAGACAAGGAACCAATATGTTCCTAATAGGATTGCTTCTTTCTAAAAGTATTTTTTCTCTCGGCAACCAGCAAAAGGCATGATACATTAAAAGGTTATTCTTATCATCGAAACCATATATAAGATAACAATCAACTGGTTCATTTATCATTAAAGAGAGGGCTGCTGAAGCAATTGCTCTTGTAATACAATGACCTAATTTGCTTCTATAACTTCCACTAATAGTATAGTAAATACCCTCCAATTTCATTCCATGGACTATGTATCTAAGCCAACTATCCTCAGTAGTGTAATGTCTATATAGAGTAAAAATAGTATATATATCGAACTTACTCTCCCATAGAGATTCATTGACTATATATCTTGCGATAGGATCGATAAGATTAGCATAAATAAGGGAGGTAAACATTTTATTCCTTTTATTATAAAAGCTATTTTCATCCTTACTAAACTTTAAAAGTAAATAAGAATTCCGAGTTATTTCCATTTCTAAAGATGATTTTTTTATAATCTCACGATACTTTTTCAATACTTCTAGTTCTTCAGTGGGTATAAATTCTCTTTTAACCAATCTCACATCATCACCAGTTAAGCCTAAAACATTAAGAACTGACTTCACCCATTTGGGGATTTCTTTCTCTATAAAACACCAATTTTTTTCAAAGTTCACAATTACTAAAGGGATGTTTTTCATTACAATGTTTTTTTTAAAAGAATAACCTTTGAATACTTTTATTATTTTATTATCTTTTATAATGATACAACTCTTATCCAACAACAATACAAGAAAGGTATTACTATCTACATTGTTAAGAAGCATCCACATCCATCCTTTTTCAAAAGGAGTGATTATCCTTCGTATGTCATTTAAAAACTCAGTAAAAGGTGGTATTCGTTCATCTAAGAAATAGAAAATCTCTGCACTTTTTGGATATATCTGAGAAGTAGGGACGACTTTAAAAGTTTCTATAAAGTTCTTTATCTCCTCTCTGGTTAAACAACCATCATTAGAGGAAGAGAGAATAAACTCAGAAGCATTACGAGAATACATTAACTTTCTACTATGGGGATGAGATAATAAAGTATCAAGAAGCATCTTATCGTATTTTAAATATTCTGCCAACTTAGGAGAAAATACTGATCTTACCATATCTACACCTTCAGGATGAGAAAGAAGTGTATTATTTTCAAATAACTGTTTTAACTCTCTTGAGAAATTTTTCGTAGTAACATATACAAAAAAAGATAAAGAAAAGCCATCTGTTTCAAAAGTTAAAATATAAGGATAACTGAATAAAAAATTTCTTTCTAATGGATGATAAGGATTATAGATAGAAGAATAAATTATATAACGTTTTTTATTCAGAATAACGAAAGGAACCTTTCTAAATGAAAAAAAACATTTTTCTATATTATCCTTGTAGAAAAGAAAAAAATGGTAGGTAGGATCTTTTATTGAGGTAAACTTAACATAGATAGGAACTTTCTTTTTTACTGATTCTATACTAAAGCTTAATAATCCTTTTTCTATTTTAAATGAGTCTAAAGTAATATCAAAATACGGAGTTCGAAAAGTTTCTTTACAATAACTGTCTCCAGCTAAAAACAAAAGATAGATTCCTATAACTATGAAGCAATTCTTCAATAACTTTTTTCTTCTCCTCATAAAATATCCTCTTTAGCTCTTTTATATTGTTTTCTTCTATTTTATTATGAATTACAGAAAGAGCATCCATAGCTTCTTTGATATACATAGGGCAGGGAGATTTAAGAAGGACAAGAAAAAATAGATTTAATAATTCGTCTCTTTTATCTTTGTCTATATTCTCTTGCTCAAGGATGTATTTTATTCTATATAATGAACATACCTTCGCTTCTAAGAAAGTATCTCTTTTTATTCCTTTTTCCTGAGTATAAGATGATAAACAAGATGACAATTTAAAAGGAAAAATTAAAAGAGGCAAGTAACATTTTGTTCTTCCTAGGATTACAGTTGTTATAAGTGTCATAAACAATAAAGAGACTAAGACTCCTTTTATTCTAAACTTTTTTCTTAAAAATATAAAAAATAACCTTAATAACACGCGAAAGCAATCATTATAGTCTTTTTCTCTATATCCTCTTTTTGAAAGTCTTTTGCTATTTCTTCAAATAAATTTGATAAATATTGTTTTTTCACTATTTTTTTAGAAGCGTTAGACATATTGACTATAGCTTCACTTTTCTGAACATGAAATAAAAGAGTAATGAATGGTACTAATGGAAGAGTTGTAATTTTTATAAACTTATTCTGCATCCTATCCCTCCTTTCTCTTGATTACCTTTCCATTATAATATATAATGTTCCATGAAGATTTTCAAGAGAAATGGAAAAATTACTAAAGAATCCTTTCTTTTGGCAATTAATAACTTTATTCCCAGGAAGCGGACATATCAGTATTGAAGATAAAAATTTCATCCAAAAACATTCTATTTTTAACTTTCCTTCTCTCAACTTTACTGAGAAAATCCCAAAATTTTTTTTAGAAGAAATTAAAAAAAAAGAATTTAATTGTGGAGTATACATCCACTATCCTTTCTGTAGACGTATCTGCAAATTTTGTATGTTTGGAGGAATATATCATAAAAATAACAAAGAGCTTATAAAATTTAATAATATGTTTGGCAAACTCTGTAAGAAAGAACTTGAGATATGGATTAAGGGATTATATAAATTATATAAGAAAAAAGGAGGCCCTCTCAGTATTCAATTGTTAAGAATAATCCATCCTCATCTTAACAAAGATGACTTTTTTAGACTTTTGGAACCTAAGTTAATTCACATAGGAGGAGGAACACCTAATTTGTTAAGTGTTAAGGGGTTCGTCAACTTATTTAAAAATTTCAGAGAAATGTATGGAAACAAATTTTTTGAAAAAGTATATTGGGAGGTGGAACTTTCTCCTGAAGAAGAAGGAATTGAAGAAATTATAAATCTTCTACAAGAAAATGGATGTAAAAGAATATCGTTAGGAGTACAAACTTTTAATAATAAAGTAAGAAAATTCTTAGGAAGAGGGGGGGACAGTGAACTTATTTGGGGATTACTAGAGGATTTAAAATCAAAATTTAGGATTCCTTTAGTTAATATAGATTTATTATATGGTTTACCTTATCTCCCTATTTCAGATTCTCTTAAAGATGTTTTTTCTTTAATAAATTTCTTCAAAGATAGTAAAGATGTAAGGTTTTCAATTGATATAGGAAGATATATAGTCACTCCACGAAACTATCGCTTAGGAAAATTTGAACTCTTAGATAATCACGCAGGGATATGGGAAACTTTTTATTTCTTAAATACGGTTATAAGATTTTCTCAAGAAGCAAAGATCTTTATAAGAAATGGAGACTTTGATTACAAGTTGAGAGTTTTTTCTTCCCCTACTTCTGAAAGTAATAGTTCTACTCCTTTTTCTTATGAATATTACTACTATATGCCATCTATTTACGGAATTCTTATAGGAATAGGACCATTTGCAAAATCTCTTTTTAGTCCATACCTTACTTCTCCAATTTGGTATAATAGATGGGACTGGAAGGGGTGGCATAGTTTTCTACAAAAAGAAAATTCATTAGAGAACTTTCTCTTCTCTACATACTATCCCTTTCCAAAAAACCCTTTCTTAAGGAACTTACTCCTTTTTCATTCACTTTTAATAAGATTTCTTTACTATAAAGGGGAGATCCCTGAGTTTATATTGGAAAGCTTACCTTCAAAAGAAAAATCATTTGTGAAAAGGATTGTAAAATTTCTTTATAAAAATAAATTCTTTGAAAAAAAAGATAATAGTTATAAATTACCTTTAGGTTATAACTTTCTCATTCCTCTCATTTCTCTCTTATTTATTCCTTATTCTTACTTGAAAGGGAAAGAATTATTACCTGGATTTATGGAAATAGATATAAAAGGTATCACAGAGTTTTCAGTAGGTAATAAAATAATAAAAGAATCTTTTCAGGTTAAGGAAGCAATAGCTTATGCTCTTCAAAAAGAAATTCTAAAAAGATGATAAGAAACGTTATTAAAAAAATCCTTAAAGAATCGTCTCTATTTTATACCTCTAAAGAAATTATAAATATCATCGAAAGAGTTATAGAAAAGGGAATTATTCTTTCTCCTTTCAATATAGGTTATCCTCATTACTTTCCTCTAGTAAGTACTAAGAATAAATTTATAGAGTATATAAAGAGAAATAGAAGAAAAATAAAAAATGTAATTCTATATGTTCATTATCCCTTTTGTAAGAAAATATGTCCTTACTGTGTATGCCCTTCTTTACCTTTAAAACCTTTTAAAAATTATGCTAAAAACTTTTTGAATCTCATAGAGAATGAAGTAAGAATTATTTCAAGAATACTCAATAATATCAAAATTATAAATGTCCATTTTGGAGGGGGAACTCCCCAATTATTAGAGATAGAAACCCTTCACAGAATAATAAAAAGTCTCAAAAGAAAATTCTCTTTTGATAACAATATATATATAGAAATTGAAATATATCCTGATAAATATGGCATAGACAAAAATTTCCTTAAGAATTTGAAGGATATTGGTTTCAATTATATCTCTCTAGGGGTAGAAAGTCTTAGAAATAGTATTTTAAAAAAAATGGAAAGACGTTATACAAAGGATACAGTACTAGAAGGCATAAAAAATGTATTAGAGTTAGATTTGAGTTTAAATATTGATCTTATTATAGACTATCCTGAAGTTAATTTTAATTATTTAACAGATTTAATAAATCTTATATCTTTCCTAAAAAACTTCAAAGATAATAAAGAAATTTTTATTACTCTTTATAACTACAGTTCTAAAAAAAGAATGAACAAAATCTACTCTCCAAAATACTCCTTCTTAGAAGATATTACAAAAAGGATTCTTTTCTCTTTCATAGTGAGCAATAACTTTATAAAAAATAATTTGTTCATAAGAAAGGGAGGGCCAGGAATTAGATTTACTTTTAAAAAAACGACAAAAAGTTTTCCCTATGAGGAAATAAAGATTAATAAAGAAATTTTCAATGGAAAAACTATCCAAATAGGTTTAGGACCTCTTGCAGAAACACGTTATTATGATCTAAATAAAGTAAATCCTAATCCCCCTCAGTATTTCTTAAATATAAAAAAACGTGGTTTAGAGAATATTCTTTTTAAAAAAGAAAAAAATATCTCCTTAGAGGTATCTAGATTCCGACTTCTCTTATATTGGTGTTATGAAGCTATGTTGCCTCCTTCTCTTTTTCAATTACTAGAAGATCATTTAGCATGTTTGGAGAAACTTTCATTAATAGAAATAAAAAATAAGAAAGTTATCCTTAATCTTAGTGGAATAATTCTTAAAAATGGATTTATACCTTTTATGTATCCTAAGGATAGAATTTTTTCTGAAGATTATCTATACCCTCTAAAGCTAGCAAAATTATTCTTTAATAATTTAAAAAATGTCGACTTTAATTAGAAGATTTTTGGAAGATTATAAAGATAAAGAGAATTTATCTGATTACAAAAACTTTTTGGAAAAATCTTTGTATTTCGAAAAGGAGAAAACACATATCATTCCGTTGATTTCTTATATGATTTCTTATAAGAACGAAGAGCTCATAAATTATTTCTCAAGACGAGAAATTATTAATTTCGAAAATTTTCATACTACATCAGAAGAAAAAGATAGATCAGTCTTCTTTAACTTTGGTGTTTGGATAGAAATATATAATAAGGAAAAGGTTTTTCTCTTCAAAAGTATAAAAATAAATACGGAAAAGCCTTTTAATTTAAATCTATTGTATCCTTTACTTGTTCTTACCCCCACAGGTGATATTCTCTATAAAATATTATTTTTAGAAAAAGAGACAATTCAAGAGCTCTTCATAAAAACTATAGACAGAATAAGAAAATATAGAGTTTCTTTAGTAAATCATAATAAAAAAGATGGAATTTTTGAAATATTTATAGACTCTTTTATAAATGTTATTATAGAAAAAAATAAAGTCAGGATAAATTATCTAAAAAATAGTGCTTTCTTATGTAATTTAATGAAAATCTCTCCCGATTTTCTTCCTATAGTAACTATCCATAGAGTAACCCGCTTAAAATCGTCTTGCATAAACGAAGATAACCATAGCGTATTCTTTATCCATAAAAACAAAAGAGGCACTTTTACTCTTGAAAGTTTCCTATACCTACCCCCCTGCTTCATACCCAACTGGAGTATAGCAAGCACAGATATGCTTGAAGTTAAAATTATTGTCCTCCTCTATATCATCCGTGCCGTCTTTTTTTGGTTCAATAAAGCTCCTTTTTTCCCATTAAATAAAAGAATATCTGATATAGGATTATATTTTTTTACAAACAAAAATACTTCATTTATTGGAGGATTTCTATTAGTCGGAAATTATCTTTTAAACAGAGAATATACATGTATAAGAGTAATGCAAGATAGAATAGAAATAACGGGTGACTTTAATACATTTAACAAAATTAAGAACGAATTTAAAGATAGAATTCTCTTACCATGTGGAAACTACAAAGGTTTTATACCTGATACAATACCTATAGATAAAGTAATTAAGTTCATAAAACTCTTAAATAAAAAAGTGATATTAGTTAAAAGGGTGGAAATTTCTAAATTATTTTTTGTAGAAGAAAAAAATATTAAGTATATTTTATTAGTTAGAAATCTTTCCTTTTTATGGAATAATTATTATAGGGATTTTCTTCGAAAAAACTTTGAAAATATAATAAGAGTATTTAAAGAAAAGGAGAGCGATGAGTACTTTGCTATAATAGGAAAAGTAAAAAATAAGAGTTTAAAAAATATTTCTCAAGGAAAAGTAAAAAATATTCTTAAAGTAGGAAGCAATATTTTTTTTGAAAATAAGGAAGTGGTATTTAAAAATATAGAAGAAATAATAAAAGAGGAGGTGAATAATGACTCACATATTGAAATTCTCTAAAAAAACAAAAATCTCATTCCTACTAATAATTTGTCTCACGGTATTAGCTGCTCTTTATTTTTGGCTTCTCTCAGAAAAAAGAATTCCCTATTATACATCTATATATCTACTTAAAGCAAAATATTCAGACCTGATAGATAATGGAGAAATATCTTTAAATAAAATAAAAACTTTGCTCAACAATGCTAAATATCTATCATTCAAAGAAAGTATTCTTCTTTATGGAAAAATAAAAAATAACCGTCTGCTTTTTCCTTCCATTTCCTACAAAGCCTTACCTTATCGTCCCAATGATGACATCTACTATATGGCAGTAAGAGAAGACAAATTACAATTTCTAAAATTCCGTACAATTAAATCTATCACATTACATAAAGATAACAAAATAAGAGATATTATTTTATTCGTTTCTCCAAAGGTAATAAACTTTAATAAAATATTTAAGAATTCTGAGGAAAGAGAAAGGATAAAAAATGCATATTTAGAAATCTACAAACATTGTGGGGCAGAAGATAAAATATATTTTCCTATATTTTTCAAAACATCGCCCAAATACAGGTTCTCCACATTAGGAGTGTTCCGGAATATAAATATAAAAGAAGATGATCATATAGTTTACAAGACATACGCTTTCCATCCTTCTTCAATAATGTTAAAAAAATTAATACGACTTAATAAAAAACTCTACTTGATTAAAAAAATTTTATCAAAACATGAGCTCTCTCATTTAATCAAAGAAGAGTATAAAAATTTTTCTTATTCGAGAATAGCTAAAGAATTATTACCTCGAGAATATACAAAATTATGGATTCCATCTAGATTTAAAAATATTCCAACTAAAATAGTATCAATCATCTTAGAAATCCCTGTAATTCTTAAAACTCCTTCAATGTTTACTGTTGAAGAAAGTAAAGAAGTAAATTGTATATTATTAGAAGCTGAAAGGGCAATGAGCAATGAGAAATGACATTTCCAAAAACTTTAGTCATTGAAACTACCAATTACTGCCCTTTTAGATGCCCTCATTGTTATGTAAAAAAAACACCCAAGAGAATGATAACTCCGACCGTATTAATGGAATCTATAAAAAAAATTAAAAAAGAAGAAATCCAAAAAGTTATTATCCACGGTGGAGAACCTTTTACTATAGATATTCATAAATTAAATGAAATAGCAAGTATCGTCTCTAAAAACTTTCCTGACGTAGATATAGAAATTACCTCTAATCCTGATTTTTTCTTTAGAAAAGATAAAATTGAAGAACGTATAGATTTCATACAACGTAACCATTTAACTTTGACCATCTCTCTAGACAAGTATAGAAATTTTTGGAGAAATCAAAAAGAAACTTTTAAATATCTTAGATATGTTAAGAAAGAAAATATTAAAATAAAAGTAGTAGTTACTTTACTGCGAAAAACATCATATAACTGGTTAATCTCATTGGTAATTAAACTCTTAAAGGAAGAACTAATAGATGAAATATTTTGGGAAAGAGAAATTCCTGCTCTTTCGAAAAACAGAAAAGATTATTTGCCCCATCACGATTTTTTCGACATTTTAAATAGACTACTCTATGATTTTAATCATTATTTTGGTAAAAATTCTTTAGTTAGATATTTTTCTTTCTTATTAGTTCCTCAAAGATATAAATTAATTCCTATGATAGGTTGCTCCTATTTCTGTACAGAAGGAGTAACGGTTATTGACACAGATGGATCTTTAAGTTCGTGTACAAAGAAAAAATACGCAGAACATTCTTTCAAATATAAAGAAAAAATAGAAGATGTGTGTAAAAATTGCTATCTTCTTCCTTATTGCAAATTTCGATGTTCATTGCTACCTACATTAGATGAGAAAGGTGAATGTATAATGGGTAGACTCCATATCCCATGGGATAAGTTTTTAAATGTCAAATAATATAAGAAAAAAGTGAGATTAATTTTGAAGGATCTTTAGAAATATCTTTACCATTTATTAACAAAAAACAATTACATTGATTTATTAATTTATCTAGAATCTTCACCTTATGCTCAAACATTTTATTATCAAAAGAGGAAAATTCAGCAAAAAAACATACTCTTTTAAAAGCTTCTTTAGAAGTTAATCTGCACAATTTAGACATTGTCTTCTTTCTCTCTACAAATAGAATAAACTTGGGAATTCCTATTGGTTCTAACTTTAGAGCCTCTACTTCTAAAAAATTTCCCAAAGAAGAAATAAATCTAATTGAAAAAGAGTAAATCTTTTTAAAATCCAATAACCCTGTTATATCATCATCTATGACTTTAAAATGGAAATAATTTCTTATAAGAGAAGATAAGGTGCTCTTTCCACTTCCAGAGTCGCCTATTATAAGAAGAGTACTCAATGTATTTTTAACTTTTATATTAGCTGAATGTAAAAAAATACAATTATTTAAGAATACAAAAGTCTCAAACCAACGTCTTAAGATAGAAATACCTATTACTTCATTTTTCCCTAATTCTCCATATGCTATTTTTTTCCTAAGATCGGTCTTTAAAAAAGAGCCATCCCATGATGACCATATTATAAACTCATCTTTATTTCTAATTTCTTCCTTCACAATTTTGTTTCCTCCACCTAGAAGTCTTACAGATGGCTTTGAAAGAGGCTTTAAATAAATCTGAAAATTCTTATCGTACCCTTTTATTTTCTCTATTCTAATCCATGGAGAAATATATAGTAAGAATTTCCTGATTATCTGAATAACATAACTTTCAGCTTGTATATGCAAGGAAAGAGAGAAATTATTAAGGACTATTTGGTAGGAAAAGGGCATTTATTAAAAATAACTATACACAAAGGGCGCAACTCTGTGCTATAGCTACAGGAAGCTTCTTCTTCTTGTAGACAACTCTTTTTATCTTTGGTTTCTGATAAACTTTTTTTTGAATGGCATCTTTCTTCTTACTTTCTTGAAAATTAATTAAGAATTTCTTTTTCACTTATTTACTCCTTTTTTGTTAAATTATACCAGAATTAGGTAATACTGTAAAGAGCCTCCAACATTGAGGATCTGGTGCATCTATTTTTTTAAAGAATCCATAGGCAATACATCTTGCTCCTCCTAAACAATAAGAAAAAAAAGGACAATCTTCACAATACGAAAGAAAATTCCTCCAATTACTCATTTTTTGAGCAAGTGTTGAAAAAAAGAAAATCTCTTCTAAGTTTTTTTCAAAAACATTGCCAATCTTTATAGGAAGCCTCCTACACAAAAGTATATCTCCATTATCAAGAATAGTAAGAGCCCTCCTTCTTAATACTGCACAATTTGTATAGTACAGATATTTCCTCCTTTTCTTACTTATTTTCTCAACCTCTTGAACAAGAAGTCCATCTTCACATCCATAAGAAATTGTAAAATTTTTATCACAATATTTATCCATAAGTTCTTCTCTAAATAGATAAAAATCCCTCGTCTCCAATGGTGAAAGCATATACTTTTTTAAAATTTCTCCTTTTCCTACGGGAACAAACCGTCTTATACCGACATTATTTACTCCTAACTCCTTAAGATATGATACCAAGGGTTCTATTTCTTCTAAATTTAACTTTGTAAGAGTCACTGAAACTCTAGTAAAAATATTATACTTGACTAGAGTTCGAATGGCTCTTTCTATTTTCTCAAAACTCCCTTTTCCTCTTATTTTATCATTAGTTTCTTTTAACCCTTCCATACTTACCTGAACTCCTTTAAGAGTTTTAATCTTTGAAAGTGTTCTTGCTACATCTTTAGAAATTAAAGACCCATTTGTCATAATATACAATTTTATCTCTTTGTATTTCTTTAATATCTTTATGAAATCCCAAATATCTTCTCTTAAAAACGGCTCCCCTCCTCCAATATTTATTCGCACATCTTTTACATCTAAGACTTCCAATAATCCCAAACACTGATGAAGAATATACTTCAAATCACTTAAGGGTAAATCTACACATGAATTTCTCTTCCTATAACAGTGCAAACAGTTCCAATTACACCTCTCGGTAATATGCCATTGGATAAGAAAAGGGGTAAAAAGGATATTTTTATCTCTTTTTCTCATATTAACTTTCTAAAAACAAAATTGAAAAATAGAAAATAATCTCTAAAGTTGAAAATGAGCAGGTTCTTAACACTACATTATCCATAAATTTTTAATGTTTTTAAAAAACTATTTTCTATATTTTACTCCTTTTTCTTTTAAAGAGAATAGATATTTTCCTCTGATTAAGAATGCTCAAATGCTTCTACTTTTGCTTTGAAATAAATGATTATGTAAAAATTTTACAGTATAACGTAGAAACTATCTTTTGCAGATAATTCTCCAAAAGCTATTTAACATTTGGAAATATCAAATCCTTCCATATAAACCCAAAGGTTTAGGAATATTTTTGAATCTTTTTTACATCGATTTGATTATATTCAAAAACTCTATATTTTTTTAATTCTCTGCAACTTTTTTATCTTTTAATTTTGTTCTGATATTCTATTTGTGGCAGTATGAGAATATATCAGCCTCTCTTAGTCTTGGTTTTTTCATCTCTTCAATTAAAAAATACTCGTCTCTTAAGGAGAGAATATGCTTTTTATCTTCTTGATATTTTATAAAGAAACAATGTTTCACTATAAACTCTCTAATCCAAAATTTGTTTAAAAAATAAAAACATCACAATAAAACAAAATCTGAGCTAATTGCTATTTTTCTTATGGAAGTAATAACAAAACTATTGACTGCTTTATTAGTTAATGATATATCTGAATTTGAAGTTTTAGTAGAAAGGGATAAAAATATGGGGTACTTATAGAAGATGAAAATATCTTTTGATTAATTTTTTGGTGAAAATCTCTATGGAAGTCATCCCGAATATAAAACAAAGATTTTTTGAAACTCTCACTCTTAATAATTTTGGAATTAATTAAAAATTATTAAATGAGAAGAATCTTTTATTTACTCTCAAGAGGTCAAAGTATGTATCCTACTATAAGAAATCAAGAAAAAATTTTAGTCAAAAAAACTAACTTATCACAGATTTTTCTTCGAGATATTATTATTTTTAGAAAAAAAAGGCAGTATATATGCCATAGAGTTATAAAAATAGATAAAAACAATAATATTATTTATACCAAAGGAGATTTCAATTTTTGGAAAAAAGAAAAAGTTAAAGCAAAGGATATCTTGGGAAAAGTGATAGGCGTATATAGAAAAGATAAGTTGAAATATTTAAAATTTGAAAATACTTTTTTATATTATATTTTTGTAAACTTCTTTTCTTTTTTAAAAGAATCGACTTATTTATTTACAGAAATTCTTTATTCTTCTAATTTTTTTAGAAAATTATTAAAAAAATTATTTCCTTTAAAGAAGGTGAAGTATATTTTAGTTAGAAAAGAAGAGGAAGAAATTTTATTTAGAAGTTTTTATAATATTTTTTTTCCTAATCCCTCTTGGGTAATTCTCTATAAACTTGTAGCTGTAATAGAGAAAATCCCTATAGGTAAACTTTGGATATTAAAAGATAAAAATTCTCATAATATTTTATTTCTAGGTCCTTATGTAAAACTATTATATCGTGCTAGAGGCGTAGGATCACATTTAATTAAGAAAGGTTTAGAAGTAGTAAAGAAAAGAGAGAATATTTATATTTATATTCCTTCTTCTTACAAAAATAAACAGCTATTAAATTTTTCTAAAAAATTCCGTTTAAAGATTTTCCTATCCAACAATTCCTTAACAGTTTTATAAGGAATATATAAATATCTTAGTTTATAAAGTCTCTCTGTAGTTGGTGTATAAAAAGGAAGATGATAAAATTTTGCAAATTGTTCCTGAGGAACAGTAAAAACGTATTTGATAGGATAGAGTATATTGTCGTAGAGAAGAAAATGACAAATTGTATAGACATATTTTAGATTAAAAGGAGTTATAAAAGATTTTGTATATTTTCTAATAACACAAGAAATTAGTCTTTTATGCCAAGAACTAATTCTTAGTTTTTTTAAATACTTACTGAGATCTTTATCTAAAATAATCTGTGTCTGATATAGTAAAAAATACAAAGAAGCTTTAATTCTTTCTCGATAAGCAGCCTCGATTATATATTCCCAATTAAGTTTTTCCTTTTCTAAGATAATGCCTACATCACAAATATATTTGAGATTAAATACTTTCCCAAATCTTCTTTGATGAAGTGCTAGAGAAAATAAAGTATCCTCTGGTGCCATAACAAAAATTTCTTTATCTTTTATTTTTACTTTCTTCAATCTTTTCCATAAACAAGAAAGGGCATATTTATTGTCTCTTTTAAAATCTAAAGACCAATGAAGTTCTACTAGAATAGATCCGTTTTTATTTCTTTTTAGAAAGTTTATATGACATTGTTTATTACGCCAATAACTTTCTTTAGCTCCAAAAAAATTTTTCTCATATCCTAATTCGCATAAAAGTTTTATTCCTTTTTCTAATTCTTCCTCTTTAATTAATAAATCTATGTCACTCAAAGGTCTAAAACCGAATTTTTTGTAATACTCTTCACCGATAGAAAAACCTTTTATGGGTATGATAAGAATTGACTTCTTATTAGCCGCATCTAGTATAGTCAATAACTCATTAAATAATACAATATATCTAAATAAGTCTCTATAATAGACATTCTTAAGAAAAGAAAGAAAATCAAAAGGAAGAGATAAGGAATTGTTTTTTAATATTATATATAAAAAAGAAGCTAACTCATTGTAAAGTAACATGAACTTTAACTTTTCCCACTCTAACTTAGTAGAAGTTAAAAAATTTATCAAATGTTCTTTATATCTTCCATATACTACTTCTTTTGTTAAGTATTTGATTACTTCAAACTCTCGATCCATTTGAAAAAGTTAATACCTTTTATCGAATTCTTAATTATATAACAATGTTTACATCTCCAGTTACATCCTTATGTAATTTTTTATTCATTTTTTGACCAAAAATATTTTTTTGTCAATTAATTTTTTTATAAAATCCAAAACATCTTTTTCTAAAACTTCTTTTTTTATTTCTTTAAACTTTTTTTGCATACTTCTTATAACATCTTTAGGTTTCTTTCCTTTAATTAACTCTTTCCAAATAAAATTTGCTGTCTCATTCAATTCATAAAGATTTCTCTCTTCTTTGTGAAAAAAAACGATCTCTCCATCAATCTCCTTAAATGAAATTATCTCTTCATTGGGTACTAAAATTTTTTCTATTATCTCCTCTCTACACATACCGCACCTCCTTTAAAACAATTTTATTAAAGCTAATTTTATTAAAAAATTCTTCTTTTTTCTATGTTTCTGATAATTTTCTTTTAAGGTATTTCCTATATATTTCTCATCGCTACAGATAAAATATATTTAACTCAATTCCTTATTTTTTATCTTGAGAAAATATCTTTATCAGGAAAAATAATTATCAATTAGTTTTTTTCTTCAAAAATTGATTAATTATACTGCCTAATTAAATATTTAACGCTACTTTTTGTATGTTGGTATCTTTTTGCTTTTGATCATAGCTTCTAATTCCTTACTTAGAGTATATTCTAATAATTCTTTTATCACTTGCTTTACTTTTCATATCTTGTGAAGATACTTTCTTCAGCAAAATATCCTTACTTAAGTGCTTTTTAGGAGTAAATTCCTTCAGAATTAAATTAACTTTTTCACAAACCTGCCATTTCCTTTTTTTTAGAAGGGTATAGTCTTTTTTGTTTAGGTCATTAAAGAATTTATATAAGATATTTTACAATATCTTACTTAAAAAGTTTGTTTGTTTTTAAAACTTATGTATAATAAACTTCCATGAAAATATCTATAATTATCCCTATAGGAAATGATTTAATCCCTTCAACATTAAATTTTCTTTCATCATTTTACCAAAAAAAATCTTATAAAATAGAAATTCTTCTGGTTGGGAAAATATCTTTGAAAAAAAATTTAAAATTATCGAATAATTTCAAAATAATTCCATTTAAAGAAAATAAAGGAGCTTGTTTTTTTCGCAATGAAGGTATTAAAAAAGCAAATGGAGATTTTATTATGTTCATAGATAGTGATGCTTTTTTAGAGAAAAATTTTTTCTTTGAATTAGAAAAAATAATATCTCAAAATAAAATAGATTTTGTCATTGCTCCTAAAATTATCAATCAAAAAAATAAAAAAATCTTTTCTTGTGGATTGAAAATAAGCTCTTTCTATAGAATATATGATATTGGGAAAAACCAATCTCCAAAAAAGTTTTCTTCTTCCTTTTTTGTAGATGCTCCTAATTTATGTTGTGCTATCTTTAAAAAGGAAATTTTAGAAAAAATAAAAGAAAAAGGAGAAGTCTTTGATAATAAAATATTTTTTCTTTTTGAAGAATTAGATTTATATATGAAAATGAAAAAATATAATATTAAGACTAAATTTTTTCCTCAACTTATCTGTTTTCATTATGGAGGAGGCTTTCCTATATCTAAAAAATTAAGAAAATATTTGTGCTTTAGAAACAGATTATATGTTATATTAAAATATCATAAGAAAAAATCTTTTTTATTTTTCTTAAAAAGCTTTCCTTATGAAATAACCAGATCTTTATATTTTGCTCTTACTAATCCTTATTTTTTTCAGATATTTAAAGAATTACCTAACATGCTCAAAAAAATGAAAAAAATTCTTATATTTAACCCAGGAAATTATCTTTATGGAGCTGAAAGAGGATTGATCAATTTAATAAAAGCGTTATCAAAAAAATTTGAGATTATCTGTGTTATTCCTAAAAAAGGGCCTTTAGAAGAAGAATTAAAAAAATTGAATGTAAAAATTATTATCTTTCCTCTTCCTGTTTTGATCTTTTCTCTTTCTCCAATTTATTATTTAAAGTTTCTTTTATTTTCTCTTTTTTCTTTTCTTTATTTTTCTTTTTATGTAATTAAAAAACCCATTGACATTATCGTTACTAATTCTTTATTAATTTATTTTTCATCTTTGGTAGCAAAAATAACTTTTAAAAAACACGTTTGGTATATAAGAGAATTCTTTTTCCTTTCATCTTTAAATTACGTATTGGGGGAAATAGTTTCTGCACTTTCTGACATTATAGTTGTACAATCTCAGGCGATAAAAGAAAAACTTTTTCTTTCTAAAAAAACATATCTTATATATGAAGGGATAGATGAAGAAAGATTTAATTTTTATGATAAATTTATTTTAAGAAAAGAAATGGGCTTTCCTGAAGATTCTATAATCGTAAGCATCATCTCGCGTATCCATCCAGAAAAAGGCCAACTTGAATTTTTAAAGACTTATAAAAGAGTGATTAAAGAAAAGAAAAATTTAATCATCTTAATTGTAGGAGAGATTACTCCTTTTACTTTAAAAAATAAACTTTATAAGAAGAAAATAAAAAAGTTTATTGAAAAAGAAGGATTAAAAAATGTATATCTTTTAGGTTTCAGAAAAGACATAGATAAAATCTTATCTTTATCAGATATCTGTGTTTTTCCTTTTTTAAAAGAAGAGCCTTTTGGAATAGCTATCTTAGAAGCTATTTTTTATGGTAAATATGTATTTTTCCCTTTCAAAGGAGGAGCAAAAGAGATAAAAGAGATCTTCAAAAGCAGAAATATATTTGAGTTAAATGAATTAGAAAAAGTTATCCAAAAAATAAAAAAACCTATTTCAGAAAAAAAACTTTTTTTACCTAAAGAGTTTTCTTTTTCTTTTTATGAATCTAAAATTAATGATCTTTTCTCCAAACTATGAAAAAAATATTGTTTATCATTACTCATTTAGAATTAGGAGGAGCCCAAAGAGAACTTTTACTTCTCATTAAAAATCTTGATCCTAAAAAATATAAACTTTTCCTTTTAGCAGGTGATTATGGATTTTTAAAAGAAGATTTCTTAAAGATTTCTCATTTAAAAGTTTACCTAATTAAAGAATTAAAAAGAGAAATAAACATTTTTTATGATATATTTGCCTTCATAAAAATATTTTTATATATAAAGAAGCATAAATTTGATATTATTCACACCCATTCTCCAAAAGCAAGTTTTTTAGGCAGATGGGCTGCTTTCTTTGCAGGTTGCAAAAATATTGTCTACACAGTGCATGGTTGGCCATTCCACAAATTTATCTCTCCTGTGAGTTATTATCTTTATCTTTTTTTAGAAAAACTGACAGCTAAAATTACAAAAAAAATCATTGTAGTCTCTAAAAAAGACCTAAATGAAGGCAAAAAAATAACTCCTATTTCCAAATTAAAACTTATTCATTATGGAATTGAAACGAATATTTTTGAGAAAGTATTTAAAGAAAGAAATTCAAATAATTTTATCATCACTGTCTCTTCTTTAAAACCTCAGAAAGGTTTAAAGTATTTTTTAAATATGGCAGAAGAGGTTCTGAGAGTATTTACGGATATTAAATTTTATATTTTAGGAGATGGACCTTTAAGAAAAAAAATAAAAAGATTAATAAAAAAGAAAAGATTAGATAAAAATGTATTTCTTTTAGGATGGCAAAGAGATATTACATATTTTTATAAAAAAACGATTATTTTTGTATTAACTTCTCTTTGGGAAGGGCTTCCTTTATCGGTAATAGAAGCAGTAATAAGTGGCATACCTTTAATTGTAACCAACACAGGAGGAGTTTTGGATATTGTAAAAAATAAAAAACAAGGGCTTGTAGTAGAGTTTAAAGATATAAAAAATTTAGGGAAAATATGTGTAGAAATGTTGAAGAATATAGATGAATGGAATAGAATAATAAAAAAAGAAAGAGAAAGATTAAATACAGAATATTGGTCTTATCAGCGTTATATTAGAGAAATAGAGATGCTTTATCAAAAATTATGAAAGTAAGTATATTTTTTTATCCCTTAATTATAACTCCAATTATATTTTCTTTTATTTCTTTTTTTTCTTCTAAGTTTAATATTTTTAAAACAAAAGAAAAAGTCTCTTTTTTAGGAGGATTGGGAATTATTCTTTCTTTTTTCCTTAGTTTTTTTATATTTGTATTTATTGAAAACATTTCTTTAGATAAAGATTTTAAAATCTTGCTTTTGTTTTCTTTTCTAATTTTTTTAATCGAATTTTTTGATGATTTAAAAGAATTTGATCTTAAAAAAAAGTTTATTCTACATATATTTTTTTGTCTTATCTTTCTTATTTTTGCTAAAAGAATTCAAATATATTTTTTTCCTTCCTTTTTAAATTTTATACTTTCTTTTCTTTGGATAATAGGAATTATGAATGCTTTTAATCTTTTAGATATAAAAGATGGATTATGTAGTGGAGTAAGTTTAATTGTTAATCTTTTTTTTCTCTTTATTTGTATTCTTCTTAAAGATTACTTACTTTCCTTCTTTTTCTTTTCTCTTTTTGTCTCTTTAAGTATTTTTTATATTTTTAATCTTCCTCCTGCAAAGATGTTTATGGGAAACTCTGGGAGCCATTTTTTAGGATTTCTTTTTGCAGGAATCAGCATGTATATTGACTATGCTAATTTAGAGAATGTTTTTGCTATCTTTGTTCCTGTATTACTCTTAGGATTGCCTATATTAGATACTTTATTTCTTATACTTGTAAGAATTAAAAAGAGAATCTTCCCTTTTAAAAAAACTCAAGACCATCTTTTTTTAAGATTATTTAGAAAAACCAATAATTATTATTTTTCTCTTTTCTTAATTTATTTCTTAACATCTCTATGGGCAAGTAGCAGTATCTTTCTTTTTTTAAAAAAATTTCTGTGGTTTTTTATTTTTTTTGGATTATCTTTTTTATGTTCTTTAAAAGTAATTTTACTCGCTCTTACTTAAAATTACTCCCAAACAAATCCACCATAAAAAAGAAACTTGCAAAGTGAAGAAAGTAAAATCTACTAAGTTATGTATGAGAAAACATACTCCAGCTATAAAAATATAAAAATCTTTTTCTTCTTTTACTCTCATTCCTTTCTTTATAAAAAAGATACAAATAATTAAAAATAATACAAAACTTAAAAATCCTGCTTCTGCCCATAATTGAAGAAAGAGATTATGAGAAAACAATGTATTTTTTAAAGAAAATAAACCTATACCCACTCCTCGAAGAGGATGTTTAGAAATTAATTTTATCGTCTCTTTAAAATATTCAATTCTTTTTAAAAGAGAAAAATAAGGTTGAGTAAAGTCCTTATGATATTGAAGACGTAAAAAGAATACCAAAGCTAACAAAAAAATAGAAGGTATAAGTAAAAGAAAAATTCTTTTGTATTTCTTTTTAATTAATAAACATAGAAAAACACTCATTAAAAGAGAAAAGACTGCTGCTATAGATTGTGTTAAAAGTAAGCCAAAAAGAAAGAACACCAAACCACTTATCTTCAAAAATTTGTTAGAAATAGTCCTGTAATGGAAAAACATAACCATAGATAAAAATCCTGCTAAATGTGCTGGTAACACAAAAGGAAAAAATAACCTTTTTCGAGAAAGAAACTCATAGATAAACCAAGAGGCACTCTTTTCTTTTAAATGAGTCGCAACTACAAAATGAGCATGTAAGCTAAGAAGGAGAATAAAAAAAGCACTAAGTATAATTATTCTATAAGATAGCTCTCTTTCTGTTTTTAAAAGAAAAAAATAAAAAAGGAGTAGACAAAAGACATATTTTTTACAAAAGTAAATTGTACTTAAAATAGGAGAGTGAGAATAAGCGCAATTAATTAATAAGCTTAAGAAAAAGAAAGAGACTAATTTAGCATAAAACTTTTTTTTGAATTTTTTAAATATTTCTAAAAAGAGAAACAGATCAAAAAGAGATGAAAAATAAATCTCTATTTTTTCAAAAGTAAGATCACTAATGAAAGGGCGTAAGAAAAGGAAAGCAGCTATTATATAAGATAATAAGTTTTTGATTTTAATATTTGTTATTTTAAAAATTATTTTTCTGAAATAAATAAATCTCCTCTATAATCTTTTCTACATTATAAGTAAGCTCCCAATCAGGAAAATCTTTTTTAAACTTAGAATTATCTGTAATCCACCAAATATGATCACCTATCCTATTTTCATCTTTATATTCTATTTCTATCTTTTTACCACAAATCTTCTCACAGATAGAAATAGCTTCAAGAACAGAGACATTGGAAAAACGACCTCCTCCTAAATTATAGATTTCTCCATATTTAGGATTGAGATAAAATAAATAAAAAGCTTTTGCCAAATCATAAGCATGTAAGTTATCTCTTACCTGTTTTCCTTTATAACCATAGATTACATACTTTTTATTTAAAATAAAACACCTTACAAGATAAGATAAAAATCCATGAAGCTCTACACCACAGTGAAACTTTCCACTGATACAACCACATCGAAAACAAGCTGTCTTTAAACCGTAGTATTTACCATATTCTTGAACTAAAATATCTGCAGATAATTTAGAAGCTCCAAAAAGACTATGTAAAGTATTATCTACACCCATTTTTTCATCTACTCCTTTATAGTAAGGATGGGAAGGTAAAAGATCAAATCTTTTTTCTAACTCTACAAAAGGTAAATAATTTACTTTGTCTCCATATACTTTGTTAGTCGATAAGAATATGAAAACAGCTTGAGAGTTGTATTTTCTAAAATTTTCTAAAAGAATAAGAGTTCCATAAGCATTTATTTTAAAATCGAATAAAGGGTATTTCTTTGCCCAGTCATGTGAAGGCTGAGCAGCAGCATGGATTATTAGATCAAATTTATATTCTTTAAAAAGATCCTCTATATTCTTTTCATCACAAATATCTAAATCAAAATGTGTGTAATCTGAAATTTTCTCTTTAAGATAGTATTTAATCTTATTGATAGAACCTAATTTCCCAAATAATCTTTCTCTTGTATTGTTATCTATTCCTATGATTTTAAAACCTTTTTTAGAAAAAAATTCAGAACAGCTTGCTCCTACTAATCCACAGGAACCAGTAATTAAAACTATTTTCTTCACTTTTAACAGAAATTATTTATTAATTATATCAAAGATATTTATTAAAAACTAAGCCTAAAAGAATAAAATTTATTAAAGTATGTGAACCACCATAACTTAAAAAAGGCAAAGGTAAACCTACTACAGGTAACAACCCTAAACACATAAAGATATTTATAAAAAAATGTAATGAAAAATGAATTAGAGCACCTAAGCAAATCATTCTTTTAAAATTTGTAAGAGAATTTTGGAATTCTTTTAATATCAAATAAAAAAGATAAAAATACAAGAAAAATAAAAAGTTAGCTCCTATAAACCCCCATTCTTCACACCAAACACTGAATACAAAATCAGTATGCCTTTCAGGTAAAAAATTTAATTGAGATTGCGAACCTTTTAAAAATCCTTTTCCTACTAATCCACCTGAACCTATAGCTATCTTTGCCTGCATAGTGCTGAAACCTGCTCCTAAAGGATCTATTTGAGGATTTATAAAAACTAATATTCTATTTTGTTGATAAGGTTTTAAATGTGAAAAAATATAAGGTAACAGGATAACAAAAAAAACTATCAAAAAGATTAGAGGGTATTTTTTAAAAGGGAGCAAAAGGTAAATTAAGAAGAAAAATAAAAGAAGCTCTAAAGAGGTACCTAAATCTGGCTGAAAGAAAACAAGTATAGAAAAAATACTCGTAAAAAATAAAGGTAAAAAAAACTCTTTTAAAATTTTATATTTGGTAAAAAGACTGTAGTCTGATAAATATCTATGGTACCAAAAACTTAAGAATAAAATTAGACTAAGTTTTGACAACTCTGAAGGTTGAAAAGAAAATATACCCATTCTAAACCATCTTACAGCTCCTCCTATTCTTTTACCGAAGAAAAATAGTAATACTAAAAGTAAAATTGTAAGAAAATATAAGAGTGTGCTGAATTCATAAACCTTTAGATTCTTTTTCTTTTTAAAGAATAAAAAGAATAACCAGCCAACTGATAAAAATATTAAGTGTTTGGCAAACCTTTCTGTAAAGACTAATCTTGAGTCATAACTCATAGCGCTGTAATTTAGTATACAACTAACTAAAGTTATCAAAACTAAACAAACATATACCTTCATTTTATTAACCCTTTTTCTTTAAGTCCTTTCAAAAACTTGAAAGCTATCTTACAAGCGTTTATACTTGAACCTCCATGCTCAAGCAATACCACAAACACATATTTAGGTTTTTTGTAAGGAAAAAAACCTGCTACCCAACTGTGAGGTTCTTTAGGATTTTGAGCAGTCCCAGTTTTAGCACATATGTTAAGTTTTAATTTACTTAATATCTGTGCAGTACCATCTTGAACAGCTCTCCTCATTCCCATCTTTATTATCTCAAGATTTTTTTCTTTAATTTCTGAAGGTTTTAATTCGGGTTTAAATTCTATTTCTCCTATTCTCTTTATAATGTAGGGTTTAACTAATTTACCTTTGTTAGCAATGAAACACATTAATTTAAAAACTTGAATGGGCGTAACTAAAATTTTGCCCTGACCTATAGAAATATTAAGAATATTGGTTTCTGAAAGATCCCCAGAAGGTAAGTATCCTTTTTTTTCTTCTAATTCAATCCCTGTTTTTTGAGAAAATCCTAAAAGATCTGCATATTTTAAAATATTTTTTTTGCCCATCTTTAAACCTAGATTATAAAAATACACATTGCATGAATTTTTAATAGCTGAAATTATATTTTGATATCCGTGTTCTGACCAACACTTAAATATTCTATTTCCATATTTAAACTCTCCACTGCAAAAGAATTTATCATTTATTGAAATCAAATTTTCTTGTAAGGCTCCCACACTTAATACTAGCTTAAATATAGAACCTGGAGGATAAACTCCTTGAGTAGCTCTATTTAAAAGAGGAGCATTTTTAGACTGCATTATTTTTTTTATATACTCATTATCTTTATCTACAAATCTTTGAATATCAAAACTAGGTTTACTTACCAGACTTATAATTTTACCTTTTATATCTCCAAAGATAATAACACCTTTAAAATTTTTCAAAGCTGAAAAAGCTACTTTTTGAAATTCTGCGTCTAAAGTCAGTTGGATATCTTTTCCTTTTTTAGGTTTTTTAATCGCCAAAATCTCTATAATTTTAAGTTTGGAATCTACTTTTATTTCTATTACTCCATTTTCAGGTCTTAAATATTCATCGAAGATCTTCTCTATACCTTTTGCCCCCTCTCTTTTAGGAATATCTAAACCATATTTTTTAAAAATTTGTTTTTTAATAGGAGTGAGATTCACAGTATAACCTAAAACGTGAGAGAATATTTTTCTAAAATTGTATCTTCTCTTAAATGTTTTCAAAACAGTGATTTCAGGATAAAATTTTTCATTCATTTTAAATAAAAAAATTTCCTTTTTACTCAAATTTCTTTTTAATATGGTAGGAAAAAAATAATTATAATTTTTTTTTATTAAATCTTTAATCTCTTTGATAGATATCTTTAATGTTTTACTCAAAAAATTTAAACTCTCTCTGCTTAACTCCGAAGAATTTACAGCTAAATTATACACTTCTTTATCTTCAGCTAACAATCTTCCTTTTGCATCTAAGATCCTGCCTCTTTTTCCATACAGAGGAATAAACCTTATACAGTTTCTTTCTGAAAGCATCTTATAGAGCTTGTAATTTTCTATCTGAAGATTAAAGAGTGTGTAATCAGCTAAAAAAAAGAGTAAAATAATAACTATTAGATTCCTATACATATTTTCTTAAAAATAAAGTTAAAGCTATATTAAAAGGGAGGTAATAATAAAAAGGGAAAAAGATATTCTTAAATAAATATAACGTGCACTCAAAACCGAAAAAAGCAAGATAAAAATAAATATCTTTCAAAAATCTCTTTTTAAAAAATAAAAGAGAACAAAAGATTAAAAGAGTATAAGGGAATAAATTCAATTCTAAAATATCTTTAATAAAAAAAGAAAGTGTAGGAAGAAATAACCTCTTCCTCTTAGTAAAGAAAGCTAAAGAAAAACTACTTAAAAAATCCAAATCTAAATTTAAAAAGCTGAGTTTAGTCTGAATAAGAAAACAAAAAAAGAAAATAACAAATTTCATTTATAAATAACTACAAAATCAAAATTTTTGAGATCAGCTGGAGATGAGACTTTAATTATCTTTTGCTCTGGATTAACAAAGTAAACTTTTCCTATGTATATATCTGGTAATAAAGAAGAAAACTTTTGAGTATAAACTTTGTTACCTATTTTTATCTTTTCAAAATTTTCTACAAACTCTAACTCCAACTCTCCTTTCAAATTTCCTTTCAATAAGCATTCTTCTCTCTCTGATTCTGAAATTTTAACATAAACTGGTAAATAAAAGTGTGCATCATTTATTAAAAGGATTCTACTCATATTTTCAAAAGTCTCTATTATCTGACCTATAAGATATTCTTTTTTAAAAACATACATTCCTATTTCTAAACCATCTTCTTTGCCTTTATCTATTAAAATTTCTCTGTGTCCTCCTGAAATATTTACTCTTAAAACCTTAGAAACAATTATTTTCTTATTTTCATCCTTTAAACCTAAAAGCTCTTTTAATCTTTTGTTTTCTGCCTCCAAACTTTTCAAAGAAACAAGCTTTGCTTTTAGAAAAACTATTTCTTTTTTTAAAGTTTCTAGTTGAGAAGGGTAAGGAGTTAAGGTATCTGCAAATTTATAAAAGAAAGAAATTAATTTTTTTCTTAGAAAAATATAAATTAAAATTAAAAAGATTAAAAAAGGGATATAAAATTTTACTCTATTCTTCTCCTCGAGAGGTAACAATTAAATTTTTTAAATACTTAAATTCTTCTAAAACCTTGCCAGTACCTTGAACTACAGCTGTAATGGGATCTTCTGCAATAAATACTGGTAAACCTGTTTCTTCAGCTATCAATTTATCTAATCCTCTTAACAAAGCTCCTCCACCAGCTAATACTATACCTCTCTCTATCAAATCTGCAGCTAACTCTGGTGGGGTCTTCTCTAAAGAGACCTTTGTAGCTTCTAAGATTTCATTGATCGGTGCTTTTAAAGCTTCTCTAACTTCTTCAGAAGTAATCTTTATAGTTTTAGGTAATCCTGTTATTAAATCTCTTCCTTTTACTTCCATCTCTAATTCTTCTTCTAAAGGATAAGCTGAACCTATTTTTATCTTTATCTCTTCAGCTGTCCTTTCGCCGATCATTAGATTGTATGTCTTCTTCATATATTCAGCTATGGCTTCATCCATCTCATCACCTGCTATACGAATAGACTTTGCAAATACTATTCCTCCTAAAGAAATTACAGCTATCTCAGTCGTACCTCCTCCAATATCGATAATCATACATCCTGTGGGTTCTTCTATTGGTAAACCTACACCTATTGCAGCAGCTATAGGTTCTTCTACCCAGAATATCTCTCTTGCTCCTGCTCTATAAGCAGATTCTTTAACTGCTCTTTTTTCTACTTCAGTAATACCTGAAGGGATAGCTATCACCATTCGAGGTCTCCCTGAAAATCTATGGGGATTCACTTTTTTTATAAAATATCTCAACATACATTCTGTAACTTCAAAATCAGCTATCACTCCATCTTTTAGAGGTCTAATAGCTACGATATTACCTGGAGTCTTACCTAACATCCTTTTAGCTTCTTCTCCTACAGCTAAGACCTTATGAGTACCTTTTTGAATAGCTACCACTGAAGGTTCACACAGAATAATACCTGCACCTTTTGCATATACTAAAGTAGTGGCTGTACCTAAATCTATACCTATATCATGAGTAAAAACAGAAAGTAAAGTATGAAAAAATTTAGTTAATTTCTCTTTAAATCTTAATTCCATATTCTTTCAAAAATTTATCAAACTGATTAAGGAGTGTCAATAAAATTATTTTTTAAGATTTTTAACTAAAAAAGCTTTTGTAAATCTTAAAAAACTCTGGGAAAGATTTATTTACACACTCTTTATTTGAAATTTTACTTACAGACTTTGCAAGATTAGCTGCTACTACCAAAGATAAAAAAGTCCTATGATCTGAATAACTATTTAAAATTCTGCCTTTGAGTTTAGTAGGGCCTTTTATTATTACTTGATAATCATTGCCTTTTTTTTCTATCCAAATTTTGGCTCCCATTTTTCTAAGATTTTCTGTCATAGATCTTAATCTGTCAGTCTCTTTTACTTTCAACTCTTTACAGGAACTAATATAACTTATTCCTTCTGCTTGAGTAGCAACGACCATAAATAAAGGGAGTTCATCTATTAAAGTAGGAACTTCTTCTTCTTTTATAAATGTAGATTTTAATTTTGAGTAGAAGACTTCTATATCTCCATAGGGTTCAGGTTCTTTTTCTTTGTAAGAAAGTTTAATCTTTGCTCCCATCCTTTTTAAGATTCTCAAAAAACCAATCCTTGTAGGATTTAAACTAACATCTTTAATTTTAATATGAGAATCTTTTTTTAATAAAGCTAAAGCTATAAAAAAAGAAGCTGAAGAAATATCTGCTGGGATAAAGAATCTTTTGGGAGTTTTAAAAAAAGAATTTTTAATTATTATCTTTTTACCCCTTATTTTAATATCTGCTCCTAAAAAACTCAAAATTCTTTCAGTATGATCTCTGGATTTAAAGGGTTCTGTTATCTCACAAGAACCCTTAGCATACAAAGAAGCCAGTATCAAAGCAGATTTTACTTGAGCTGAAGCTACAGGCAAATTATACCTTATCCCTTTTAGATATTTAACAGGTTTTATTTTCAATGGCGGAAACTCTTCAGAATCTTTTACTCTTCCTTTAATATCAGCTCCCATTAATCTTAAAGGTTCGCATACTCTTTTCATTGGTCTGTTTAAAAGAGATTTCTTAGCTCTAAGAACTGAACTAAACTTTTGTGCAGATAGCAATCCTGCCAAAATCCTAATAGTAGTTCCAGATTCCTTACAATCTAAAGCTTTCAAAGGGGCTATCAAACCATATTTACCTCTTCCTTTGATCTTTATCTTATCTTTTTCTACCTCAATCTCAACACCCAAGTTTTTAAAGATATTTAATGTAGCTAAAGTATCTTCAGATTTTAAGGGATTAAATATTACAGTTTTACCTTTAGCTAAACTTGAAAAAATAATTAAACGATGAGTTATAGATTTATCTCCTTTAAGAAAAATCTCTCCTTCTATTTTGGTATTGGTAGGCTCTACATAAAACCAATCATTCATTTACAGGTCTTACCTCTAAAGTCTCTAACACTAAATTCTTCTTTACACCTGGCAAAAACTTGCAAGCTGATACTTTATCATAAACGTATTCTATTTTTATCTTTCCCAAACTTTTAAAATTTCTATCTAAAATTTCTAAGATTCTTCCCTCTTTCATATTATCTAATTTCCCTGCATTTATTATCACAAAATCAAATTCTTTATCTACATGAATAATTTTGAAGTGGTCATCCTTTTTATCTTCTTTCTTAGTCAGAATAACTGACTTTCTCATTTTTATAAGAGACTAATTTTAACATACTAAATAAATTTTAGAAGTACTTCTCTGAAATCTTTAGGTAAAGTTACTTTAAAAAACATCTCTTTTTTAGTTACAGGATGAACAAACTTTAAACTATATGCGTGTAAACACATCCTTTCAAAATGAGTATTTGAATATTTTTTATCTCCAATTATAGGGTGTCCTAAAAATTTAAAATGGACTCTAATTTGATGGGTTCTACCTGTCAAAGGTTTTGCTAAAACTAAACTTGCTTTTTTAAACTCTTTTAAAACTTTATAAAAAGTTACAGCTTTCTTTGCACCTAAAAATGAAACTTTAATATGAGTAAAATTATTTTTAGAATGAGCTAAAGGTAAAGATATTTTTGCTTCTTTTATCTTTAAGATTCCTTCCACTAAAGCTATATATTCTCTTTCTATTAAGTGTTTAGAAAACATTTCTCTTAATTTAAAATGTACAAAATCTTCTTTTGCAACTAATAATAGACCTGAAGTATCCTTATCTAACCTATGTACAATACCTGGTCTCTCAGGATTAACTTTTGATAGTTTTTTTGATAAATATAAGAGTGCATTTACTAAAGTTTTTTCTTTCTCTTTAGAAGTTGGATGAACCAATATACCTGCTGGTTTATCTACAACTAAGAGCCAATCATCTTCATACAAAATTTTTATTTTGAAAGGATAAGGTTTTAAAAAAATATTTTTTTCTTCATAATATTCTAAAGTTATTAAATCATTCTCTTTGACTTTATAAGAAGGCTTTACCAGATTTTGATTGACTTTTATATTTCCTTTTTTAATTAATTCCTGAATTTGAGAACGGGAAAATTTTTTTTCTAAATATTGAGATAAAAAAACATCTAACCTTTTACCTAGTGCGTCTTTATCTATTTTTATTTCCTCTCTCACTCCAAAATCTGAATATGAATATTAGTATACCTAAAGTTATAAAGGTATCTGAAAGATTAAAGACTGGCCAAACTTTAAAATCTATAAAATCTATAACATAACCATAAAAAAATCTGTCTAAAATATTAGAAAAAGCTCCTTCCAAAATAAAAATGTATCCTAACCTGTGTACTTTAGAAAGAAAATTTATCTCTCTAAAATACCAATACAAAAATACAAAGAAAATAATTATTGAAATTATTATCCATAAAAAAGATAAACCTTTTCCTATACCAAAAACTCCTCCTGTATTTCTAACTAATCTTAAAGTAAATACTCCTAAATCTTTTGTCCTTTGTTCTAAGAATTTAAGAGAAAGGTATTTAGTTAATCTATCTAAGAAAAATAATGAAAAAAAGAAAAAAATATCAAAAACCAGATTCTTTCTCACGCTTTTCCTGACATTTCTTGCAAAGCTGAGTATAAGGGATTGCTTTCAATCTAGTCTTAGGAATGGGTTTTTTACACATAACACAGATTCCGTATGTGCCTTGCTCTATTCTTTCTAAAGCTTCTTTTATTTGAAATAAAAGCTCTCTCTCATTGGAAGCTAATTCTAAACTCAACTCTCTTTGAAAGTTATCTGAAGCTACATCTGCTATGTGAAGAGTGTAAGCTGATAGATCTCCTGCAGATTCTTTTTGAGTTTCTCGAGTATTTTTAGAGATATGTTCAATCTCAGAAAGTATATTATCTCTCATATTTAAAAGTATCTTTTTAAATTCTTTCAATTCTTTCTTTGTAAGCTTTTTAGGTCTTCTTCCCATACTCTGCCTCCTTTAAAAATTTAATACATCTTCTGCATAGATCTGGAAATTCAGTATCTGTACCTACACTCTCATCTATACACCAACACCTTTGACATTTCTGACCTTTAGCTTTCTCAACTATTATTCTTTCTTTTCCTTCTGAAAAATTTACTTTTGAAACGATAAAAAATTCTCTCCAAGTAATATCTAATCCTTTAAAGAAATCTAAATCTTCTTTTGGAAGATAAATATCTAACTCTGCTTCCAAAGAAGCTCTTATTAAACCTTCCTGTCTTTTTATTTCTAAAGCTTTGTTTACTTTATCCCTTAAAAGAAGAAGTCTTTCCAAATCTTTTAATAAACTCTTATCTAAAAAATCCTCTACTTCTTTAGGCCAATTGCTTAAAAAAACAGATTCTTTTTCTTCAAAACCCATTTTTCTCATATGCTGCCAAACTTCTTCACAAGTAAAACTCATTATAGGAGCTAAAATCCTTACTAATGTTCTTAAAATATAAAAAAGTACTGTCTGACAAGACAATCTAGAATTTGATTTTTTAGGATGAGTGTACAATCTCTCTTTTAAAATATCAAAATAAATTGCACTCAAAATATTTACACAATAATTGTAAACATTTTGATAAATCTTATAGAAAGCGTACTCTTCATAAAATTTTTTTATTTTTAAAGTAAGTTCAGAGAGCTTAGAAAGGAAAATTTTGTCCAAATACAATAAATTACTAAAATCTATCATATCTTTGGTTGGAGAAAAATCATATAAATTTCCTAATAAAAATCTAAAAGTATTTCTTACTTTTCTATAGAAATCTACTATCCTCAAAATAATATCTGATGAAATCTTTATATCTAAATGGTAATTAGCTGAACACGCCCATAATCTTAAAATTTCAGCTCCATATTTTGTCCATATATCTTGTGGTTTAATTACATTTCCTAAGGATTTTGACATCTTTCTTCCCTTTTCATCTACTACAAATCCATGAGTAAGAACATCTCTAAAAGGAGCTTTATTCTGAGTAGCATAACTCAAAATCAATGAAACTTGAAACCATCCTCTATGTTGGTCTGAACCTTCTAAATAAATATCTGCTGGAAATTTTAATTCTTCTCTTTTCATTAAAACTGCTCTAAAACTTGCTCCTGATTCAAACCAAACATCTAAGACATCTGTTCCCTTCTTTAAATTTTTGCTTTTGCATCTTGGACATTTATAATCAGATCCCAAGAAAAAAGAAACAGGTTTTTCAAACCAAATATTACTTCCTTCTTTTTCTATTAAATCTGCTATCTTTAAGATTAAATCTTTATCCAAAATATAAAAATTGCAATCTTTACATATAAAAGCAGGTATCCCTAAACCCCAAATTCTCTGTCTTGATAGACACCAATCAGGTCTTTCAGAAACCATAGCATATATTCTTTCCTTTCCTTGAGGAGGTATCCATCTTATCTTTTCAATCTCTTTTAATAAATTCTTTCTTAAATTATTCTTTTCTATATTCAAAAAAGTCTGTTCTGTAGCCCTAAATATTAAAGGTTTTTTACATCTCCAGCAATGAGGATAAGAATGTGTAATGTTCTCTGAAATAAATAACTTATCTTTTTGCTTTAAAATCTCAATTATAAGATCGTCAGCAGTATGAACATCTTTATTTCTTAAATCTTGAGGAACAAAATCTTCTTCTTTAAATCTTCCT